>MDTD01027767.1_pt1 | contig 12373 bp, 12 predicted proteins | sample 811221 | NCBI WGS metagenome assembly MDTD01 (sample SAMN05326646, study PRJNA326480) | marine metagenome | isolation source: seawater | place: Pacific Ocean: South West | collected 2011 | reverse complement strand
TGATATTGTATATGATCTATATACTGGAACAGGAACAATTGCTCAATATATTTCTAGTGCTGCAAAAAAAGTAATAGGCATTGATTCTGTAGAAGATGCAATTGAAGATGCTAAAAAAAATGCCGAAATTAATAATATTAAAAATTGTAAATTTTATGCTGGAGATATGAAAAAAATATTCTCTAGAGAATTTATATCTAAAAATAAGATTCCAAACATTATTATTACGGATCCCCCAAGAGAAGGTATGCATTTAGATGTTATTAAACAAATTTTAAGAATTAAACCAAAAAGGATTGTTTATGTAAGCTGCAATTCAGCAACACAAGCAAGAGATGTAGCGTTTCTAAATGATTTATATCGTACAACTCATGTTCAACCTATAGACATGTTTCCGCAAACACATCACGTTGAGAATATAATAGTGCTTGAAAAAAATAACATTGCCTAATTATATTTTTAAATCAAATATATAATCTATAATATTAATCTAATTTTTAAAAATTTTAAGTATTAATTATATAAAATAAAAAAACTTTTTATAATTTTGTATAAATTTTTTTAAATAAAACTATACAAAATGAATGAATATAAAAGCACAAAGCTACTAGAAGGATATAGTACTGCATTTAGACAATGGAGGGCAAAACACTCGCATTGCCAATTTTTACATGGTTATTCAATGAAATTTAAAATAACTTTTATTGGAAAACTAGATGAATTAAATTGGGTATGTGATTTTGGGTCATTTAAAAGAAATGGGATAAAAGAACATATGTCATACATGTTTGACCATACAACCATTGTTGCTAAAGACGATCCTAAATTATCATATTTTAAAGAACTAGAACGAAACAATATTATTCAGCTAAGAATTCTTAATGATGTTGGTTGTGAAAAATTTGCTGAATATGTTTTTAACTATATAAACAAAATAGTTCAAAAAGAAACTAACAATAGGGTTAGGGTGCTGAATGTTGAGAGTTTTGAAGGAGGGACAAACAACTCTGCTATATACCAACCAATTTCAAAACCACAAATATTTTACAATAACAAAAATTTATCTAAAAACAAAAAAAATACAAAAATCAAAATTTAAAATGGACGAATTTATCAAAGAACAAAATAATGATTCAATAACAGATGAACTAATTAAAGAATCCGAAAATTACGATGACAGATTATATGATGCTAATTATGCTCCTACAAAAGAAGATATAAAATCCTTCCCTGATCTTCAAAATGGCCCTTCATCATTAATACAAGGGTCTTCTGTAGCAATTCAGCAAGTTGGTATACATAATTTTCGGTTGCCTCTAAAATACAAAACAAGGGATGGTGAAGATATTAATCTTGAAACAAAGGTCACTGGTTCAGTATCGCTAGCAGCACATAAAAAAGGAATTAACATGTCGCGTATTATGAGGTCATTTTATGAATTTAAGGATGATTATGTTTTTAATAAACTTGATAAAATTTTACTCAAGTATAAAAACAATTTAGATTCATTTGATGCTAAAATAGGGCTTAATTTTTCTTATCCTATTCTAAAGCCATCATTACGTTCTAATAATAGTGGTTATCAATATTATAAAGTAACCCTTGAAGGTGTAATTAATAACAAAGGTAAGTTTAATAAATATTTACATTTCGATTTTGTATACTCATCTGCATGTCCATGTTCATATGAATTAGCACAACATGCAAGTAAATATAGAAATAAAACAACAGTACCACACTCTCAAAGATCGGTAGCGAGAATTTCAATAAAATTTAATGATATTGTCTGGATAGAAGACTTGCAAGATATATGCGAGAGAGCATTAAAAACAGAAACTCAAGTCATAGTAAAAAGAGAAGATGAAATGGCATTTGCAGAATTAAATGGATCTTATCTTAAATTTGTTGAAGATGCTGCACGACTTCTTTATGAACAATTAGAATCTGATGAAAGAGTTTTAGATTTTCGAGTGATATGCTCTCATCAAGAATCTCTTCATTCTCATGATGCTATCTCGGTGATAACTGCGCCTAATACTGAATTTTGTACTAATATATCGCATGAGCTATGGTCAAGTTTGATTCATATTTCGTAAAAACTAAAACCATTGAAAATGAAGAATAAAAATGAAATACTATAAATTTAATCAACTATAACTAATTATAAAAAATGAAAACAATAAAAACAATGAAAAAATTAACACTACTCCTTTTTGTATCAATATTAATTTCTTGTGGGTCTAATAACGAAAAAAATACTTCTAATGAAGATACAGATAAAGAAACAATAAATGCAGAAAAAAAATGGCAAGAATTTACTATTGCAGCAATTGGTAATACAATGTCAGAGATGAAATATGATGTAGAAAATATAACGGTTCAGGAAGGAAATTGGGTAAGAATATATTTAATAAATGAAGGGATAGATCCTGCAATGCTACACAATATCGTATTTATCAATTTTGGAACTAGAAAAGAGGTAGCTAGTCAATCTATGGAAGCCGGTCCATCAAAGAAGTTTGTTCCAGATAATAAAAATGTTATTGCCTATTCTGACTTAGCACAACCTGGAGAGACTGTAATTTTAGAATTCGAAGCACCAAAAAAAGGTAATTATGAATTTTTCTGCTCATATCCTGGTCATGCAGAAATTATGAGAGGTTATTTTTTCGTTAAGTAAAACTTTATCTACTTTTTTTGCATATTTGCTAATCTAGAAAATTTAATAAATTTTAGCACAGCAAAAAATGAATAAAATTTGGGAAAAATTAAAAGAATTATATGAGTTAAATCCAAGTTTATTTGGTCTTCTTTTATTTATTGATCTATGCATTATTTACTTCTTAATAAAATATCTTTTTTAAAGTAATGCTTATTGATATTCATCCAGAAAATCCTGAGCAAAGAAAAATAAATACAGTGACTGAATGTTTAAATGATGGAGGAATAATTATATATCCAACTGATACTGTTTATGCTTTAGGCTGTAATGCATATAATAAAAAAGCAATTGAAAAAATATATAAAATCAAAAAACTAGATTTAAAGCGTCATTCACTATCTTTAGTGTGTTATGATTTAAGCCACATCTCTTCATTTACAAAATATCTTTCAAACTCAACCTACAAACTAATGAAAAAGACTCTACCTGGTCCTTATACTTTTATTTTAAATGCAAATAGTAATGCATCTAAAGTATTTAGAAACAAAAAAAAGGAAATCGGTATTAGAATTCCCGATAATAAAATTGCAAGAACAATTGTTAAAAATTTTAAAAATCCAATAGCAACAAGTTCGATTAAAGACAATGATGTAGTGCTAGAGTATATTACGAAACCTGAATTAATTTATGATCAGTTTAAAAATAAAGTAGATCTTATTATTAATGGGGGTTATGGAAAAAAAACTCCTTCTACTATTATAAATTGTACAAATGAAAAGCCAGAAGTTGAAAGAATAGGAAAGGGTGATATTACTGTAATATTCTAAGAATTTCTATAATCTGAGGAAGAATTAATTTTTTTTCATCATTATAAATTACAAAATCAGAAAGTTTTTCTTTTTTATTTTGTAACATTTGATTATTTATCACTCTTTGAACATGTTCTTCTGAAACTCCATCTCTTTTTTTAACTCTTTTAATTCTTATCTCTAAAGGAGCAGACACACAAATAATTATATCTAAATCAATATTTGCATTGCTTTCAAATAATATTGCAGCCTCTTTAATAACTAAATTACTTTCTTGATTCGTACACCATGAAATAAAACTTTGATTAACATATGGATGAACTAATTTGTTTAATTTAACCAACATGCTCTTGTCGCTAAAAACAATATCAGCTAATTCTTTACTTTGTAAAACTCCTTTTATATATATATTGCTTCCAAACTCTTTACTGACTTGATTAATTAATTTAGGATTAGTTTGTAATAACTCTTTAGCATTTGTATCTGCACAAAAAACAGGTATTCCAAATTTTTGAAAAATTTTTGCTACATATGTTTTGCCAGTACCTATACCGCCAGTTAATCCTATTTTTTTCATTTATTTTTTACTAAATTTCTATATATATTTTCATATTTAGGTAATATTTTATCAAGACTAAATTTGCTTGCATGCCGAATAGCATTATCTTTCATCTTTTCTAGCAAATTATTATCATTTAATAGTGAAATAATGTCATTTGACATCTTTAATGTATCCCCAACATCTGAAAGATATCCAGTTACACCATGGATATTAACTTCAGGTAAACCACCACTATTTGTTGAAATAATTACATTTCTACTTGCCATTGCTTCTAAAGCAACGAGACCAAAACTTTCAGTTTTAGATGGTAAAATAAAAATATCAGAGATAGATAAAAGATCTTCAATAACTTTTAATTTACCTAAAAATTTAACACTATTAAATACACCTAATTTTCTAGAAAGATTTTCAGCAGAAAATCTTTTTGGTCCATCCCCAATCATTAATAATTTTACAGGATGAACCTTAGAGACTTCTGAAAAAATTTTAACAACATCTTCTACTCTTTTTACTTTTCTAAAATTTGAAACATGAATTAAAAGATACTCATTAGATTTAGCAAAATTTTCTCTAAGTTTATTATTAATATTTTTTTTATACAAATTAAGATCAATAAAATTTGGTATTGTAAGAATATCTTTTTTAATATTAAAATATTGCAAAGTTTCTCTTTTAAGATCTTCGGATACAACGGTAACAATATCAGACATATTAATTGCATATTCAATAACAGGTTTAAACGACTTATCTTTACCTAACAATGTTATATCTGTGCCGTGTAAGGTTGTAATAATAGGCATATTGATTCCATATGTTTCTAAAATTCTTTTAGCATTTACAGCGGCTGATGCATGTGGAATAGCATAATGAACATGTAAAATATCAAGACCTTCGTGTAATGCAACATCAACTAATTTTGATGTTAGATTTAATTCATAAGGAGTGTACTCAAATAATGGATATTCTGGAATTGTAACTTCATGATAATAAATATTATCAGAAAATATATCTAAACGAAATGGCTGGTCATAAGATATAAAATGTACTTCATGATTTAAATTAGATAAAGCCACTCCTAGCTCAGTAGCAACTACACCACTACCTCCATATGTTGGATGACAAACAATTCCTATTTTTAAATTAACTTGCATAAATATTATTTCATATTTAATTTTATATTTAAAAACTCTTGATTATTCTATACTGTTAAAAATAATTTCCATAATATCAGTTCTTATGTTCATTTTAAGTAATTTATTGTTTTTTCTATCAGGGTGCACCCTGTTAGATAGAAAGACATATAGAATTTGATTTTTAGGATCAGCCCAACATATCGTTCCTGTAAAGCCTGTATGACCAAAACTAAGTGGTGACGCATTTTCTGAAGCAGGACCTCCTTCTTGACCAGGAAAAACAGGTTTATCAAAACCAAGTGCTCTTCTATTTTTTTCTGGGAATTGATATTTAGTAAATTCACTCACTATGTCCTTACGAAAATATCTTTCTCCACCATAATATCCATATTGTAAATACATTTGCATTATTTTAGCTACATCATTGGCATTAGAAAAAACACCTGCATGGCCACCTACTCCTCCCTGCATTGCAGCCCCCATGTCATGAACATAACCCTTTAATAATTGGCTTCTAAATTCAAAATCCTCTTCAGTGGGTATAATACGATTATGCTTAATTCTATTTAAAGGTAAATATCCTAAATTTTCCATTCCTAATTTTTTATAAAATACATTATCAACTATCTTATTTAAGGAAAGATTATAAATATTTTCAATTATTTCTTTAAAAAAATAATAACCAAGGTCAGAATAGCGATACGTTTTATTTTCTATTAGTTCTGATTCGTTAATTATAGAAAGTATAGTGTCAGGATATGTATGGTGTATAAATATTTGATCTGCGACTTTATGTGGAAAAACATTGTCATATTCCTTACTGTACAGTGAATCTCTTAAATTCATAACTCCTGAAGTTGAATCATATACCAAGGTAGATAAATAAAACGGAATCCATGGTTTTAATCCTGACTGATGAGTTAATACATCTCTTAAAACCAAATCTTTTTTATTTGATGAGTCTAATTCAAGATATGAACCTAAAGAATTATCAATATTTATAATTCCACTATCAACTAAATGCATTAAAATAGGAATTGTGGAAACAATTTTAGTAATCGATGCAATATCATAAACATCATGATTTTTAACTTTTTTCTTCTTTTTATATGTATGAAAACCATATGATTTATTAAAAAAAACTTTACCTTCCTTAGCTATCAATATTTGACATCCAGGCATTGCTTTTTCTTTAATTGCATTATCAATAATACTATCTATTTTCAATTCAAAATTTTTATTTACATTAATTTCTTCTGGATAAACATAACTCATTCTAATTGATTCAGTATTAATTCCATGACCTATATCAAAATGCTTCGTTGTAACGGGTATTTTTCCTTTAATTCCAATTCCACCAAATATAGCTTGAGCAGATTGATCTTGAGCTTCTTTGCTATTTTGGTATGATAATAAAATCGCATCAAAATTATTTGTAAATAATAAAGAGTTTAAACTATATGGATTAGCAAAAATATTAAGTACAACTTTTGACTGTAAAGCAAGATTTTGCAATAATACATCTACATCTTTTGATAATACGTAGCTCTTCCAGGGATTCTTATTAGATTTATGAACACCAACAATAACTAAATTATAATCAGACAATTTATTTAAAATTACTGCTTGTTGAGAAATATTAGAATTTTCCATTAAAGAAAAGGAATCAATTCTCGAATAACATCTTAATGATTCTAAAAATTTAGAATTATTTTTTCCAATACCTAAATATGCGATTTTTAAACTATCTAAATTTTTTAATGGAATTAAATTATTATAATTCTGCAGCAATGTAAGAGAAGATTTGATCATATTCTTTTTTAATACAGTAGCATTATTTGTATTAAGTTCCGATCTAATTTTTTTTATATCTGATGTAGTGTAATTATTCAAGCCCATCCATTTTTTTGACATCAAGATATTTCGACATTTTGCATTGATATAATCTTCTGAAATTTCATTTTTTAGCACTGCATTTTTAATCATTTCAATAGCTTTTGATACATTTTCTGAAAGTAATAGTATATCATTTCCAGCTTTAAGTGCATTTAATTCTAGCTCACCAGAATCATAAAAATTACTAACTCCTTTCATGTTTAGAGCATCAGTGATAGCAAGACCTTTAAAGCCCATTTCTTTTTTAAGCAACTTGTTAACAACATTTGAAGATAGAGAAACAGGTAAATCTTTGGTTTGATCTAAAGAAGGAATGTTTAAATGAGCAATCATTACTGATCCAAGTCCATTATTTATTAATTCTTGAAATGGAACTAATTCTATTTTTTTTAATCTATATTTTAAATGATTTACAACAGGTAATGTTTTGTGAGAATCTTTATCAGTATCACCATGTCCAGGAAAATGTTTAGCGCAAGCTAAAATATTATTATCTTGCATTCCTCTCATGTATGCAATAGACATTTGAGAAACTTTTTGCACATTTTCACCAAAAGATCTATTATTTATAATAGGATTTTTAGGATTAGAGTTGACATCAGAACATGGTGCAAAATTAATATGTATTCCTAATAATTTACATTGTCTAGCTATCTCAGATCCCATTTTGTATATCAGAGTATCAGATTGAATTGCACCCAATGTCATTTGCCATGGAAATCTTATGGCTGAATCTAAACGCATGGAAACACCCCATTCAGCATCAATAGCTATCATTAAAGGTATCTTAGATTTAGATTGATAAAAATTAGTTAGCTTCGCTTGACGAACAGGGCCTCCTTGCAGAAACATTAATCCACCAATGTTATAATGCTCAATTAAGTCCAAAATTTCTTGCTTATGTAATTCACCTTTATTTGAATATGCTGCAACCATAAAAAATTGCGCAATTTTCTGCTCTAAACTTAATGTTTGGATTATGCTATCTGTCCAATTACAAGTATCTTTATAAAATGGAGGGTATGAATTTTCTGGATATATGTTTTGTGCGACAACTGAAATTGATAAAAACAAGTAGAATATTATAGGAATAATTAATCGCATTAGATTGTAAAATTATAAAATAGTTATGCAATTTTATATATATATTTGAAAATGAAAAAAAGATTTATTAACTAAAAAATTTTAATATTTTATTTTTAATATGAATTTAAAATTACCATCATTCTTTAAATCTAATCAAACAAAAAAATTCAACTACAAACCAAGATATTATAAACCAAATTTTCGTAACGATTCTAAAAAAAATACAATGAATAATTCTTTGTTTTTTTTAAACAATAAATATAGGATTCGTGAAAAAGAAAAACGAAGTAATTATAGATTTATATTTCTTATTATTGTCATATCTTTGTTATGTTATAAAATACTCTTTTCGTAATCAATATTTACAGAAAATTAAATATAGAATTTTAAAAAAATTGAATATTAATATACCTTGAACAAAAAAAATATACATATCTTTAAAACTATATTTAAACAATTAATTAATTCGTCTATAAGTGAATTGATTATTAAATTAGAATATAATCAAAACGAATATAGCATTTTAAAAAAATATGAAGTAAAGAAAAATACATCAACTAGACTATTTTTACATTTAGGGATATTGAATTATCCTTCAAAAAAAATCATAATAAATAAAATCTTTCGAAAATTTGAAGAGTTTTTTTTAGTATTTAATCATATAAAAATGAATATTTATTATAAAAATGAGGAAATTATTCATTTAGAAAGCACTTCATTTAAAAAAAGGATTATCAGTATTGCTGGAAATAAAATACGAGAAATGCTTATACCAATACAAGAAAATACATCTTTAGTTAATATAACAGGGTATATATGCAAGCCAGAAATAGCAAAAAAAATAAAGAAAAATCAATTTATATTTATTAATTCAGAAAAAATCAATAATACAGAACTACACAAAGCTGTTAAAAAAGGATTTGATAAAATTCTTATAAAAGAGGTGCACCCAATGTATTTTATAGAACTGAAAATCAATGAGCAGCACCTTGATTTTCAAAATAAATACAACACAAAAAAAATAATTCTTAAAGATGAGCTAGCCATTTGTTTAATACTTGAAACCTGCATTAAAAAATCTTTAGCAGAAAATAATATTATTCCAACAATAGATTTTAATCTTGAAAATGCATTTAATCTTGAGCGTGGTTTTAAAAACAATATAGAAGAGCCAAAAATTAAAATCAATCCAAATTTTAACCCATTTAATAAAGAAAATTAATTAATGTATAGTCCTGTAAAATTTAATCAATTACCTGAAGTAGTTAAAAATCTTCTAATTATAAATGGATTGTTTTTTTTAGCTACTGTTTCTTTACAGAATATTGGAATAAACTTAGTTGAATTTTTTGGACTACATCAATTTCAATCTAAAGAATTCATGCCTCATCAATTAATTACTCACATATTTATGCATGGCAGCTTTACACATCTCTTTTTTAATATGTTTGCATTGTGGATGTTTGGCAAAGTATTAGAAAATGTTTGGGGCAGCAAACGTTTTTTATATTTTTATATGATAACTGGCGTGGGAGCCGCACTAGTTCATATAGGCATTACACAATATGAGATAATATCATTGAAGTCAAATATAAATCCACAAAATCTAGATAGATTACTAGAAAATGGTGGTGAAATACTAAAAACATACAGAAACTACACAGATCCAATTATGGGAAGAGTAAATTTACTAATTAACACTCCAACTGTCGGAGCTTCAGGAGCTGTATTTGGGATATTACTTGCATTTGGAATGCTTTTTCCAAATACCCTTTTATATATATATTTTGCTATTCCTATTAAAGCAAAATATTTTGTTATTGGATACGGTATTTTAGAGCTTTATCTTGGGATTAGTAATAACCCTGCAGATAATGTTGCACACTTTGCACATTTAGGTGGTATGATTTTCGGTTATCTTCTTATTAAATATTGGAAAAATAATTATAATGATTTTTATTAATGAGTCATTTTATTAAAAAATATTAAAATGCGATTTTTAAATGATAATATTATAATTAAAATAGTATACCTAAACATTATACTTTTTTTAATATGTAGCTTTCTAATTGTGATTGACTTTATTTTTCAAAGCAATATATACTCTGTAATTGAAAATTTTTACCTTCCTTCAAATAAAAATCAGCTTATTAATAAACCATGGTCAATTTTTACATACATGTTTTTTCATAATGGAATATTTCATTTATGTTTTAATATGTTGGTTTTATATTGGATATATAATATGTCGATTAATTTTTTTACAAATAAGCAATTTATAATATGTTATTTGATAGGAGGTATATCCGGAGGATTATTATTTATTATTGCATTCAATAATTTATCTATTTTTGAAACAATGAAAAACGATCCATTAATAGGATCTTCAGCAGCAATAATATCAATTATAACAGCTATTGCAACATTTAAACCAAATCATTTAATCAGCCTACCTGTTTTAGGCTTTATTAAGTTGAAATATATAACAATTACATTGATCATTTTAAGCATCATAAGTATTCCTTCTGAAAATTCTGGAGGAAATATTGCTCATATTGGAGGTGCAATATTTGGCTATTTATACATAAAAAAAACAAAAAATAAACCAATCAATAAATCAAATAATTTCATCTTATTATTATTGAATTTTTTTACAAATAAAAAAAACCGAAATATTAAAAAAAGAGTTAAGTCAGATTATGATTTTAATGCTGAGAAATTTAATAAGAGAAAAAATATAGATCTAATTTTAGAAAAAATCTCAAAATCTGGTTATGAAAGTTTAAGTAAGAAAGAAAAATCAATTTTGTTTAATTCGAGTAAAGAAAAAAATTAAAGTGTTTTTTTTAACAAATAAAATAATATACTTAATTAATTCAATATGTATTTTAGCATTAATTTTATCATACTGCTCTCCATATTTAAATCCTGAATTTTTTTGGCCTATATCATTTTTTGGTTTTATTTTTCCTTTACTCTATATACTAAACATTGTTTTTCTTTTATATTGGATTATAAACATAGAAAAGTATATGATAGTTAATATAATCGTACTTATTTTTGGGATTCAACATATTGATAAATTTATCGGAAATAACATACAAGAAAATCAAAAAAATTCAACTAAGATACTTACATATAATGTAAGGCTTTTAAATAAATATAAATGGATTAAAGAAAATGATATTGAAAATAAAATATATGATTTTTTAAACAAGGAAAATGCTGATATTTTGTGCATGCAGGAATATTTAAATCAAAATATTCAATCTAAGACTAACTATGAGTTTAAAAATTATAATGGAAAAAGAAATGATAGATCGAATTTGGCAATATATAGTAAATTTCCTCATATTAACTTAGTAAATTATATTTCAAAAGACTTAAGTAAAGTATGTATATACTCAGACCTTGTCGCTAATAGTGACACTATCAGAGTTTATAATATTCATCTTGCATCCAATTGGTTTACAAAATCAGATTATATGTTTATTAAGGATCCAAAAATTAATGATCCGGAATCTAGAAAAAGTATTTTAAACATCATTAAAAAAATGAAAAAAGCTTATGTTAAAAGATCAAAACAAGTTATAGAAATAAAAAAACATATGGAATCATCAAAATTCCCAGTTATTATTTGTGGCGACTTTAATGATACTCCGTTATCATTTTCATATAATACACTCAAAGAAGGTCTTGTTGATAGTTTTAGTAAATCTGGTAAAGGAATTGGGGTTTCTTTTAACAAAGTATTTGGATTAAGAATTGACTACATACTTCATGACCCTATTTTTAATACTTATAATTATAAAAGTTATAAAAATAAATTATCGGATCACTATGCTGTTAGTTGTAATTTTAAAATAAATTAATACTATTTTAAAATCAAAAATTCAACTCTTTCAGGCTTAACTTTGTGAACTTTTACATAATCAGGCAAGTTTGAAATTTGTACATCCAGAAATGATGATTTGGAAATCAATGAAGCATCTACATATAAGTCAGATAGTTTACTATTAAACAATTCATATTTATTTCTAGGAATTCGAAAAATAACTCTAGCCTTGCTGGGAAATATTTTTAAACTATGATTTTTATTTAAATTACGAATACTAATAGATTGCTCAAATACATCTTCAATAAATGGTTCTATACTGACCATTACTTTAATTTGTTGAATATCAGTTTCAATATTTTGTTTTTTATCTACATTCACATAAAATAT
>MDTD01006894.1_pt1 | contig 12373 bp, 15 predicted proteins | sample 811221 | NCBI WGS metagenome assembly MDTD01 (sample SAMN05326646, study PRJNA326480) | marine metagenome | isolation source: seawater | place: Pacific Ocean: South West | collected 2011 | reverse complement strand
CAAATTCAATTATTGAACTATCAACTTTTACCTGAAGTTTACCCCATTTAGAAATACCAGTGATTTCTCCAACAAAAAAGCCTTTACTTGATTTGTATTTTGCAATAATTTGATATTGATATAAGTATTTTAAATACTCCTTTCTTAATTCATAATGATTGTAAAAAAAAGTACTATAGTTTATATTTAGATGTTTAATTATCAAAGATTTATCTGATTTTAGGTTGCGATTTAAATTTAACTCTTTACTTATGCTAGTTGCATTTAAATTACTGAAATTAATCTGATTAACATTTATACCAATTCCAATATTTGAGAATTTAATATTTTTTCCAAGCAATTGATTTTCAATTAATATCCCAGCTATTTTTTTATCATTTACCATGATGTCATTAGGCCACTTTATAAATGCTGATATACCAATTTCTTTTAAAAAACTTACGATACTTAAACTGGTGTAACAAGAGATATCAAATTGATTTAAAACGGAAAATTTAATAGGTTCAATACATAAAGATAGCATGATGTTTTTTTCTGCCTCTGATTCCCAATTATTATCACGCTGCCCACGTCCTCTTGTCTGTTTATCTGCCATAATGACGCAACCATGATCAATGTCACCTTTATTAAACAACATGGTAAGATAATTGTTAGTAGAATCAACAACTGTTAAGTGAATAATTCTATGACCTATGATTTTATTATTTTTCAATAAAAATGTTTCTAAATTATTCCAAATATATGCCTTAGATTTGTACGATTAAATAATTTATGCAAAAACAAATAAAAAAATCTGATTCAAGCAAACTTTGCGACTCAATCGTTCTAGGAATGCAAGAGAATAAAGCCAAAGATATTGTTGTATTAGATCTTACTGATATTCCAACCGCTGTTTGTGATTTCTTTGTTATATGTTCAGGTGATTCCTCAACACAAGTTGATGGGATTTGTGATAATATCTTAAAATCTACAAGAATTGAATTAAATGAAAAGCCTTTCAGTTCAGAGGGAAAGAATAATAGTGAGTGGATATTACTAGATTACGTTAATGTTGTGGCTCATATTTTTTATCATGAAAATCGTACATTTTATGATTTAGAAGATTTGTGGTCAGATGCCAAAAGAACCGATATACCTAATTTGAATTAAAACTTATGTCAAGTAAAAGAAAAAACACACCATTTCCTATATATTGGATTTATGCAATCATTGGAGTTTCAATAATAGCCTTTCAGTTATTTATGAGTTCAAATGGAAAAGCTGCTGTTTCTAAAAGAGTTTTTTTAGAACTCGTTGAAGAAAAATATGTCCAAGATGTTGAAATAATTAATAAAAAAATATGTCGATTTAAATTAAATGATAATGGCTTAAAAAACATTAAGAAATCAAAAAATAAAGACTTTTCTGAACTTAAAAAAAATCTCACAAAAGTTAAGGATAACAATTTAAAAATTGAAATTGAAAACATTGGAGATGTTGGAAATTTTGAAAATGACATTAAATCTGCAGATGCAGATCTAGACTTTACCTCGGTTGATGAGCCAGATTACATTGGTACAATTATCAGTTTTTTATTGCCGATTGTAATTATTGTTGCCATTTGGGTTTTTGTTATGAGACGTATGTCTGGAGGTGGAAGAGGAGGAGCTGGAAGTCAGATATTCAATATTGGAAAGTCAAAAGCTCAAATATATGATAAAGGTAAAACAACCAATGTGACGTTCAAGGATGTAGCCGGTCTTGAGGGAGCAAAGGAGGAAGTTGTTGAAATTGTTGAATTTCTTAAAAACCCAGATAAATATACTAACCTCGGAGCTAAAATACCCAAAGGTGCCTTACTTGTAGGTCCTCCTGGAACAGGTAAAACATTATTAGCGAAAGCAGTTGCTGGTGAAGCAAAAGTTCCATTTTTCTCATTATCAGGATCTGATTTTGTCGAAATGTTTGTAGGAGTTGGGGCTTCTAGAGTAAGAGATTTATTCAAACAAGCGAAAGAAAAAGCTCCTTGCATCATATTTATTGATGAAATAGATGCTATAGGACGTGCAAGAGGAAAGAATAATGGATTTAATACAAATGATGAAAGAGAGAATACACTTAACCAGCTATTAACTGAAATGGATGGATTTGGAACCAATTCAGGTGTCATATTGTTGGCTGCTACCAACAGAGCAGATGTATTGGATGGCGCTTTAATGAGAGCAGGTCGATTTGATCGTCAAATTTATGTGGATATGCCTGATCTTAATGAACGAAAAGAAATTTTCGAAGTCCATGTTAAGCCTATCAAAATTTCTAAAGATATCGACCTTGATTTTCTAGCCAAGCAAACACCTGGTTTTTCTGGTGCTGATATTGCAAACTTATGTAATGAAGCTGCTTTAATTGCTGCTAGAAATGAAAAGAAAGAAGTTGGAAAACAAGATTTTTTAGATGCTGTTGATCGAATCATAGGTGGTTTAGAAAAGAAAAACAAAATTATTACTCCTGAAGAAAAACAAGTCATTGCATATCATGAAGCTGGACACGCAACTGTATCATGGTTATTGCAATATGCACATCCTTTGGTAAAGGTTACAATTGTACCTAGAGGCCAGTCTCTTGGTGCTGCATGGTATTTGCCAGAAGAGCGTTCTATAAATACAACTGAGCAGATATTAGATCAAATATGCTCAGCTTTAGGTGGACGTGCAGCTGAATCTATTATTTTTAATAAAATCAGTACAGGTGCATTATCAGATTTAGAAAAAGTAACCAAACAAGCGTATGCAATGGTTTCTATTTATGGTTTAAACAAACGAGTAGGAAATATTTCTTATTATGATTCACAGGGCAGAGAAATGTTTACCAAACCTTATTCTGAGGATACAGCCAAAATTATTGATGAAGAGGTAAGTAAATTAATAGAAACCCAATATCAAAGAGCTATTGATCTTCTGACTGAAAATCAAGAAAAACTTAAAGAATTAGCAAATAAACTATTAACTTCGGAAGTAATATTCAAAGAGGATTTAAAAAATATTTTTGGTAAACGTCCTTGGGATAAAGATGATAATGAAACTGAAAATGTAGATGCTAAGCCTTCCGATAAAGAAAAAGAAATAGCTAATAATACGACAGAGGAAAATGAAAATGCTGAGGAAATGGATTCAAAAGATAAAGTTGAATCAGACAAAACTGATCCAGCAACCTAAATGGGTTTTTGTTTACCATGCAAAAAATCAGATTGATTTTTCATTGATTAAGTCATTTTTAGACTCAAATGAGGTTCCGGTATTGGCAAATAATAAGTTAGATTCGTCTTATAATATGGGGTATATTGAAGTTTATGTACCTTTCCAATTAGAAAGTAAAGCAAAACAATTAATAAAAGAGTTCAATGTCTGAATTACTTACTAGAACAATAACAGGTTTTATATTTGGTACAGTCCTTTTGGGCTCTATTTTATTAAATGTTTACATAGAGTCAATTGTTTTTGGATTTTTTGTTTTATTAGGGTTATGGGAGTTTCATGGTCTTTTTAAATCTCATGCTGAATATTCAACACCTCAAATATTAAGTACTACATTAGGCGTCTTTTTCTTTGTTTTATTGGCACTGTATCTCCAAGGTTGCATTCATATATTTTATCTTAAAATTTTGTTGGGTATTACATTTATCGTTCTTCTTTCAGAATTGTTTCGCAAAAATAGTCAACCGCTGATAGTTTTGTCTTTAATTATATTTCCATTGTTGTACTTTGTTGTTCCTTTTTTACTGATGCTTCAAATATCAATTTTAGAACATTCTTCTTTCCCTCTACTTATAGGTATGTTTGTCATTATATGGACCAATGATTCTATGGCTTACTTCATTGGTAAAGCTTACGGTAAAAAGCCTTTGTTTAAAAGAGTTTCCCCAAACAAATCATGGGAGGGAACTATTGCTGGTTTTATTTTCTCATTTCCTGCAGCATACATTATATTTTTCACTACAAACTCTATGGACTTAACTTTTTGGTTAATATCGGCTTTCATTATTTCTCCCTGTGCTGTTTTGGGTGATCTCTTAGAGTCACTCTTTAAAAGAAGTTTAAATATTAAAGATACAGGAAACATCCTTCCAGGACATGGAGGTATACTTGATCGATTTGACGCAGTAGTATTCACAGTTCCTTTTTTCTATCTTTGGATAGAGTTCTATAACTTATTAATAAAATAAATTATTATGACAATACACAAAGAAGGAATCAGAATCATTTTATTTAGTTTATTAATTGTTCATTTATTGGAGTTTTTGATATTTGGTTACTTATATTCATTAGTACCACATTTTGTGTCGTATATTTTGGCAATTATTCCATTGATTTTCTTTTTGCTTATTCTTCAATTCTTTAGAATTCCATCCAGAAAAGTTGTTTACAAGGATGGAACCGTTTTATGTCCTGCAGATGGTAAAATCGTTGCAATAGAGGAGGTAGAAGAAACCGAGTATTTTAAAGAAAAGAAAATTCAGGTTTCTATTTTCATGTCACCCCTTAACGTTCACGCAAATTATTATCCTATCTCGGGAAAAGTCAAATATGTTAAACATCATCCGGGTTTATTTTTAGTAGCTTGGCATCCTAAAAGTTCTACTGATAATGAGAGGACGACAGTTGTAGTGGAAGATAATAAACAACGCGAAGTATTGTTTAGACAAATTGCGGGTGCTGTTGCAAGAAGAATTTGTTTGTATGCTGAAAAAGACAGAACGGTTACTGCCGGTTCAGAATTTGGTTTTATCAAATTTGGGTCAAGAGTTGATGTTTTCTTGCCTCTTGGAACAAAGGTAAATGTTAAACTTGATGAGTTTGTTAAAGGAAAAATTACAAAACTTGCAACATTTAATTAATAGGCATAAAAAAAGGCCTGCATATAGACCTTTAATTAGAAATTATTAATCAATTATTTATTCATTTTTTCTTTTCATTAAATACTTGTAGGTTACCTCTCCATCGCCATTATTTTGTAATGTTTGTTCAACATACTCCCAACCATTATCATTCATAAAGTTAAGGGCGTCGATTGATGAGTTAAATCTGACAACTTTTTTATCATCTGTCATAATATTTTGTCTTTTAAAAGACCATTTTTGTCCATAGTCAACATACACCTTTACTTTTGTAAGACTTAAAATAGCAGCTGTAACTCTAAGTTCACAAAAATTAATTGGTAATTCATTGATGTCAATATCATTTACAAAAACGTGTTGGGCATTTACGTTATTTAAAAACATAAATAAGCCAGCAATAACAATAGATGTGATTTTTCTTTTCATAATTCGTAGTTTAATAGAAGTTATAATTATACGATTTGTTTATTTCAATAAATATGCCAAAGGGCAAATGCATGGATTAAACAAAACTTTTATAGTTGTAAGTTACAAAATAATTTCACCAATCTTTATATATCAATTCATTTTTTATAAGCTCCATAGCTTCATGATGGTGTTTTGAATCTGTTTGTAATAAGAAAGCATTGATACTTGAAAGTATGGTATTTCCCTCTTGCGCAACGAATCCCCATCCTTTTACATTATTCTTATTGATTAATAGATTGTTTTTTAAGATAATTGCGTGTGAAAATATTCTTCCATATGGGCTATATTTTCTGCCTAGTTCAAAAATAACATTTGAATCAAATTTAGATGTTTTTGATAGATAATTTTCAGAATCAATTTTATCTAGAATATCATTTAAATTAATGCTTTTACTTAAAGTTAGATTGAATCTTACAATGTGTAAAAGTTGACTTGGAGTAGTGATGTCGGAAGATTGAATGTTTAATTGAATATTTTTAGTTTTATATAAATCATTTACATCAATTGAATGGTGTGTTCCAAGAAATTCATCAAGATGCCTTGATACTACATTAGCAGATACAAGTCTTTGATGATTACCCAAATCCTCTGACCTTCGAACAATAACAAAATCACCATCTACCAATTCATTAATATTGCTACAAAATAAATTTATTATTGCTGCTAGTGAATGTGTATTACAAGAAACTATCTGAACAAACTTTTTATTTAGAATTAAATTATCGTTTAAACCAGCCATGTGAGGAATACCAAATCCTTTTTCACTTCCCTGAGCAGAGCATCCAATTAAATTAGGTAAACTTTTATACCATTCTTTGTTTTTTAGCCCAAATGAATTTGCATTACAATCAAAAATATATTGAATTTCATTTTTTATATCACTAAAATTTATAAAATCATCCTTGTCATTTTTTGTGCAAATAACAATGTCTTTCTTTTCTAAAATCTTAATTTCTGATTGGTTCCATTTATGTATAGCAGTATTTTTTAGCGCATAAATTATTTTTATATCGAGAGTCTCTTTGTAATCAACTAAAAGATTAAGCAAAGTGGTTCCAATATTTCCAATACCATTAACTAATACGATCATTTAGAACTTTTTTTCCTAGAACAGGTATGAGTATAGAACGAGCAAAGATTCGTAAATCTAAAGACAAGGATTTATTTTCAACATATTTTAAATCATTGGAAAGTGATAAGTCCGCACTGCAAGTACTTTGTAATTGAGCAATACCCGTAATTCCAGGTTTAACATCCCATCTTTTTTTATGAGTTTTGTCAGTCCATTTAAGTCTTTTAATGTCATCAATTGTGAGTGGTCTTGGACCAATAAAAGACATTTCTCCTTTAATAATATTAATCAATTGAGGAATTTCATCTAGGCCACCTTTTCTAAGGTATTTACCAAGCTTTGTTACCCGATTGTTTTCCATGGTTTTAAATTTATAAATTGTAAACTTTTTTTGATGGAAACCAATTCGATCTTGTTTAAATAATATTTTTGGTTTTTCTGATGAATAAAAAAATAAGCAAATAGAAATTAAAATTATAATTGGAGATATTATCAGAAATAAAAGTAAAGCTATAATTTTCATAAATCAATTTACGTAAATAATTAATGCAAATTGTTATATTTATTAAAATTAAATTAAAATATGAAAAGACTACTTATACTATTAATCCCATTTTCAATAATTTTTTCATGTGGATCAGATAATTCATCAAACAATGTTATTCCTGTTAGTAAAAAAGGAAGTTGGATAGATTCTGATAAAGATTCTCTTAAATCACATATTGAGAAAGATATCATATCTGAGATTAAAAAAATTAAAGACAAACAAAAAACAGAGCTAGTTACCAAGTATTCTAAAGAAATCGAAAATAATTTTGCATCTTTTTCTGTTTCAATCAAAGATAAATCAGGAAGAAAAAAATACTTATCTAAAATATTAGATGAATTAGATGTTAGCATGAGAGGTCTATGGTGTAAAAAAGATAAAAAGAAACTGGAAGATGATTTTGCAGATGCGAGACCAAATTGGAATAGAACTGTTGGTTCAAAAAAAACAGACAAATGTTTTGTTTGCCTTATTGAGAAATGCGAAGAAACTTTTTATTCATATAAGGATGCTATGAGAAGTAGAAACAGGGCTAGAAGTGTTACAAGAAAATGCTTTAAAGAAGCTGGAATTAGATATTAATTGATTTTTTACCTTCTACTGTAATTTCACTTCCTTCAGCAATCATTATCGAAGAGAAGGGGGGCGTATTTAAAAATTCAAACCCTTTTCCATAGCTTAGTTTGAAATCGACATCAATTTTACTTGACTGAACCTCATATTTTTTCCACCTTGGGTGTGTTACTTCGTATTCATTTGTTTTGCGTTCATTTATTTTAGCATAGCCACAATAATGCTCAGTAATAAATTCAGTATCACTTTCTTTTTCAATTAATGATGCTTCTAAAGAACAATCTACTGAAATGCAATACCATTTGTTTTTGATTTTCCATTGATATTGAATGAATCGATTAGATTCATTTTTTTTAAATAGATGTTTCATTGGAAGAGATTGATAATTCTCTTTATATATTTTATTTACTAAAAATGAAATTAATTTTTGGGCACAATTTCTTTCATAAAAACAACTCCTCTTTTCCATTCATTGTTTTCTAGTCTTTTTACATAAAACCTAAGGTTTACCTCTGCAAAGTTAATGTGATATGGGATCTTAATTCCTAAAACCTTTGTATTTAAAAAAAGGAAGCCTACCAAACTTAGGTACACTTCCCTTTATATAAATCGAGTTATGTTCCAAAAGGAACATGTTTTTTAATATTTCAGGCTAACTTCGTAATTGATTAAAATCAAATTCCTTCATTCTGCCCTCAAGAAACTCGTAGATGCTCGCTTTTATTTTTCAGATTTTGTCCAAACAAAAGCATCCATATCATCACTTCCTCCAGTAGCTTTCAACATCATTGAGTTCTTATCGATTACATTGATGGTCATAAAAACTTCTGTAGTTCCTTCAGGCAGTTGCTCTGCTGGTAAAACTAAAACCATATCGCAACTACTTCCGTCTTTATTGACACGTGCTTTGAAAGGCATTTTTTGATCTCTTCCCATCATAGACATAATTAAAGTATCAGTTGTTATAGATAATTTAATTTGACTTAGCATCCCTGTCATCATTTTGATTTGATCTTCTGGAACTTCTTCTCCTTTTTCAGCTGACATTTTTTTTATATTCTCAACTGTAGCATCCATGTTAACAGAATAATCACCTATGTGAGATTCAATGCAGTTTTGAGAATAAGAAAATCCGATAAATAATACCGATACAATTGTTGTTAAAATTAATTTCATATAAGTTTTTTTAAATTAGGATTCAAAGGTAAGTAAAAGGATTAGTTTTCTTTTGATGAATCAGAAATAAGTTTTTGTAGTTCATTAAATTCATTATCAGTAAGTTTACGATATTTTCCCAAGGGTATATCCAATGAGATGTTCATAATTCTTATTCTTTTTAATTTGACAACTTTGTAATCGAGATATTCACACATCCTACGAATTTGTCTGTTGAGTCCCTGTGTTAAAATTATTTTAAAGCGAAACTTACTTATTCTCTCTACGGTACAATCTTTAGTTAATGTATCTAAAATAGGAACACCATTACTCATTTTGTTAATAAAATGTTCATCAATGGGTTTGTTAACTTCAACTAAATATTCTTTTTCATGATGATTTCTGGAGCGCAAAATTTTATTTACAATATCTCCATCATTTGTTAATAAAATCAATCCCTCACTAGGTTTATCTAACCTACCAATAGGAAAGATGCGTTCGGGATAATTAATATATTCTATAATATTATTTTTCTCAAACCTTGTATCTGTAGTACAAACGATTCCAACAGGTTTATTAAAAGCTAAATAGATGAATTTTTTGTTTGTTTCTTTAATAAGTTTTCCATCAATTTTTATTTCATCTGAAGAATTTATTTTAACGCCCATTTCAGGTGGGGCATTGTTTATCAGAATACGCCCTTCTTCAATTAACTTATCAGCAGCTCTTCTAGAACAATAACCTATTTCACTAAGGTATTTGTTTATTCTTGTTTTTTTGGGCTCAGGCATTGTGCTCCTCAGAAATTAGATTTTTATTTAAAGGGTAAGCTTATTTTAATTTTCACTTTGCTATCTGATCTTTTTGATTTTGGAAATACATTAAAATCATTAGTATAAACAGTCATTGTTCCTACAAGACCAGTTTTTGTTGATTTAAAGAAAAAATCAGTTTCTTTTTCTGTACCTTTTATGCTAATTGTACCTTTAGCTTTAAAGCCTGATTCTGTCTGAACAAACGAACTACTCTTAAATGTCATTTTAGGGTATTTTTTTGCATCAAACATATCTGCTTTTTGAAGATGCGCGTCCCTCATCTTATTCGAAGTTGATAAGGTAGTTACATCAACTGAACCCTCAATAAATGATTTTGAAAGATCATCTGTGTTTAGAACTATTTTTGCTTCCAAACCAGAAACAGTCCCTCGGGTTTGTTCTGAAACAAATTCAAACCTGACGTTTGCTTTTTTGGTATTGATATTTAATTCTTGAGAGTTTAGATTTGATATAATCAATAATGAACTAATAATTGTTGCTAGTATGGTTTTCATTTTTTAAATTTTATTAATGTATAAATATACTCCAAGCAATTTTAATGCCGTTAGCAATTTTAAATTAATTCATTTCTAATGCTTTTAATATAAGGAAGTGCTTTGATTATTCTTGAGCCATACCAAGAAAACATTTCTCCATCAACTAAAATAACTTTAGAATTGGGAAATTTATTCCTGTATTTTTCGATGTGTTTCTTTTTAAAAGGGTAGGGTTCTGAGCTTAAAAAGATACAGTCGGGCTCCTGTATATCAATATCCTTTAAATTTGGGTATCGATTCGTATCACAAGCATTCTGTAAATTTATCAAACTAATTATAGAATCAATGTATGTTTTTTTACCAGCAACCATTGTAGGATTGTCCCAAATAACATAAAGAGCTTTCTTAATTGGTGATTTAGAAAAATGATCTAGATTTAATAATTCTTCTTTAATGGAATTAATTATTTTTTGAGTTTGTTTTTCTTTATCACATATTTTTCCAATACATTCAATCATTTTTAAAGAGTCTTGAATATTGTAAATATCACTCATCCAAACCGAATGTTTTTTTGAAAGCCATTCAATATCTTCTTGCTTGTTTTCTTCTTTATTTCCAATGATTAAATCAGGATTTAATTTTGATATTTTATCTAGATTCAATTTTTTGGTGCCTCCAATAATTTCTTTCTTTTTTCTCCATTCTTTGGGATGCACACAAAACTTTGTAATGGCTATGGTCTCTTTTTCTAATCCAAGAGAATAGAGTAATTCAGTTTGAGATGGAACTAAAGAAATTATTTTTTTAGGCTTTCCTTTGAGAATCACCTCTCTATTCATTTGATCTATAAACGTTTTCATTTGCAATTATGACATTGCTTGAATAATATCATATCGTGTAATGATGTGTTTATTCCCATTTGACAATTCAACAAGTGCTGCAGATGTATCTTTGTCGATTAATTTACAAAGTTCATCTATGCTTGTTTTTTCATCAACCATAGGAAAAGGAGCTTGCATAATTGAAGATATAGGTGTGTCTTTTAATTCGGGCTTTTCCACAAGCAGTTCATACATGTGACGGTCATCAACAGAACCAACATTCTCTCCTTCTTTCATTACAGGTATTTGAGAAATACCAAACTTCCTCATTTTAGATATTGCGTGAGAAACAAGTTCCTCGGCAAATAAAGTAACCAATGGCTTGTCTTTGTGATTTTTGATTAAATCACCAGCACAAATAATTTTTTCATCTAAGAATCCTCTTTCTCTCATCCAGTCATCATTGTACATTTTCCCAACATATCTACTTCCTGAGTCGTGAAGAAGTACAACAACAACATCATCGCTTTTAAAGTGGTGCTTTAGCTGAATCAATCCCTTAACAGCGGCACCACAGGAGTTACCAGCAAAAATACCTTCTTCTAAAGCCATTTTTCTTGTGTAAACAGCAGCATCTTTATCTGTTACTTTTTCAAACCCATCAATGATTTCAAAATCGACATTTTCAGGCAAAATATCTTCTCCAATTCCTTCGGTTATATAAGAATATATTTCATTTTCATCAAAAATTCCTGTTTCATGGTATTTTTTAAAAACTGATCCATAGGTGTCGATTCCCCATATTTTAATATTTGGATTTTTTTCTTTTAAATATTTACCTACACCAGATATTGTTCCCCCAGTTCCAACACCTACCACGAAGTGTGTGATTTTGCCATCTGTTTGATTCCAAATTTCTGGTCCAGTTTGCTCATAATGAGCAATTGCATTTGAAGGATTGTCATATTGATTGACATACCAAGAGTTTGGAGTTTCCTCAGCTATTCTTTTTGATGTTGAATAATATGATCTTGGATCTTCTGGAGCAACGTCAGTTGGACAAACAATAACTTCTGCTCCAACTGCTCTAAGAATATCAAATTTTTCTTTTGATTGTTTATCTGTAGAGACACAAATTAATTTATATCCTTTAACAATTGCGGCTAGAGCCAATCCCATACCTGTATTTCCAGAAGTTCCTTCTACAATTGTGCCTCCTGGTTGAAGTCGTCCATCAGCTTCTGCATCCTCTACCATTTTAACAGCCATTCTATCTTTTACGGAGCTCCCCGGGTTGAAATACTCGACTTTTGCCAATACAGTAGCATCAACATCTTTAGTTACTTTATTCAATTTAACCAATGGTGTATTTCCAATTGTTTCTAAAATGTTATTAAATATTTTCATAAATATCTTTATTAATAATTAGATTTTAATTTTAAAAAATTGGGTTTTATTAACCCCCACTTTGTAAGTCTATATTGAATTGAAACTTTTAATACGCCCAATCCATAGGTTACAGACCTACTGAAGTTTATTGAAGAAGCCTCTT
>MDTD01018948.1_pt1 | contig 12376 bp, 14 predicted proteins | sample 811221 | NCBI WGS metagenome assembly MDTD01 (sample SAMN05326646, study PRJNA326480) | marine metagenome | isolation source: seawater | place: Pacific Ocean: South West | collected 2011 | reverse complement strand
TATAAGGTTTATGAGAAGTCTCCACAGAAGGGGGAACCTCAAATTCCTCTGCCTGAACTGGGCCAAGTGATACACATAGCAATAAAACCAGTGTCCTAAGAAAACCAATGATGATGATTTTTCGAGTCAACATATATCTCTCTGTATCGGCATATTTTGTTATCCTGGCAGGTTTTTAAGACAATTAGATGAAGGGATTTCACTAAGAAAAAGAAAGAGCAAAGGTTCTAAACCTTAAACGATACCTCGCCTACGCATTTCTTGATAGATCATCGTCTGTTCACGTCCCATCTGACCAGCAATTGATGAATTTTCCTCCGCTCTGCGTGTGAGATAAGGAATAATGTCATTTACAGGGCCATAGGGTAAATACTTACAAACGTTATACCCCTCGGCAGCCAAGTTGAAACTCAGATTATCTCCCATACCATACAACTGCGACATCCAAATTCGAATGTCATTATTATCTAGAGATTTCTGGCTCATAAGATTAATAAGGTTTTGTAGAGATTCCGCATTGTGCGTTGCAGCGCAAAAACTCACTACATCTAGATTATCCATACAAGTCTGAATTGCTACGTCATAATCGCGGTCAGTAGATTCCTTATCATGCTGAATAGGGGAATCGTAACCCATAGTAGTTGCTCTTAATCTTTCCTTTTCCATATAGGCGCCACGAACATTTTTAAGACCAAGGATAAAACCCTCGGATCGGGCTTGATCTATTGAATTAATAAGATACTCTAATCTATCCCAACGGTAGAATTGTAAAGTATTGAAAATAGTCGCACATTTTCTGTTATATTCCTGCATCAATTCTAAGGCTAATTGGTCTACACAGCTTTGATACCAGCTATCCTCGGCGTCAATAAATAATCTTTGCTGATTATCACTCACAACATCGGCTATCTTTTGTATACGAGACTTAACCTTAGTCCAATCAGATTTTTCTGAATCATTAAGAGGTTGATTGTTGGAAATTTTTTCCATTAAAGGCAATGAAGCAATAGCAGTTGGTTTAACGACCACAAAACTGACATTAGAGTTGTAGCGTGCGTAATCCACCATGCGAACCAGCTCTTCAACCGTTTGATCAAAACCATCATTAGTTTTTTTAGCCTCAACACTATAGTCAAGACAAGTAGAAACACCATAGGACCCCAAACTTGTAACTGTCTCATCGCAATCTTTAAGATGAGTTCCACCACAGAATTGGTCGAAGACTGTGATTCTAACAATGGGGCCAATAGGCAATCCAATAGAAAATGAAAACTTCGTGGCAGCAGTTAACATCTTATTGACCAACTGATTTCCCATGAGATCAAACAACTGATAGGCCCGACGTAACTCTCTATCAGTTTTTGCAATGAATGCTCGCTCATAATTTTGAAAGTTCAAGGTCATACTCAGATTTATAATCTCTAAATAGTCCTACGTCAAGTTAGTAACTATCAGGTGCAAAGTTCTAATGATATATTTGTATTATGGATGATCAGTCATTCACTCAACGTAAACGAAAGATTTTAGAGTTAATCTCACAAAATCAGTGGTCAAAAGCCTGCTTTCTAATAAAAGCAATTTTTCATGAGATCAATCCGATAGAAATCGAACAAAATAGCTGGCTGCTACTGAACTGGTTGAAATGTACCATGCATGCCCAAGATTATGCCCAAGCTGCAGAAATAATACAGTTAAGCCATAAAAGGGTTACAAGCTTTCATCTGCAGCAAAGTATTCAATGGTTGGAATTACACCAAAAATTGATTTTGTCAGTAGGTATCAAAAATATAGAACAAGCATGCGAATTACTTGTTATATGGAGAAAGCTATCCCCTCTATTTGCCAGTATGAAATATTGGCGTCAATGGGAAAATCTAAATTCAACAACTTTCGAAGCTTTACTCAAAGGAAGCTGGATTGAACTATTCTGGGAGCCCTTACTTTGGTGGCTCCAATGGTCAAAAGATTTCCACTCGCTATCAAAACCATCAATGGAGAAAACATTAGCTGCTTTCGAACTTGAGCCTAATACGTGGCTATTAGATATCATACAGAAAGATTTAATTCATTTTGAAAATGATACTGCAGAAAACATTAATAGAAGAATTCATCATCGAATCCAAAAATTGAACTATAAATTAAGCCCTCAAACTAAAGCCTTTGATATAAGTCAGTCGATCAATCAAGCCATTCTTGCTAAAGACCAATCAAAACTAATTAATATGCTAGAAGAGGGCGCAACTCCCAATGGATATCCAAATCTTCAGGGAGCCTGGTGGTTATGTTTAGAAAATAATACAGAGTTAAAATTTATCGAATGTTTGCTCTTAAAAGGTGCGTGGGTCAATACACGCAATAAATCAGGCTTTAATGCTCTAATGATAAGTACGGCTTGCCATAAATTAAAGCAATTTAGGTTACTCATCAAATACGGCGCCGACCCTCTTATGCGTACTTTAGAAGGGCAAAGTCTACTTCACCTTGCAGTGAAAAATAAGAATCTACAACTAGTAAATGAACTCCTAAATCTAGGCCTATCACCGGACTTGCCAGACCTTAGTGGCATTACAGCCCGCAAAATAGCAATTGATTCAGGAGCAAAAGAAATACTCTACGCGTTCAAAAATTAATCGATCCCAGAATAAGCTAAATCCTATTCTTTTCATTGCGCGTTACTTCCCAACTGTAAAACATCAAAGCAAACCATATCCATCCGAAAGTCCACTGGTGAGATTGCGTAAATGGTTCAGAATAAATAAATACCCCACAGGATAACTGGAGAAGAGGTGCGATATATTGCATCAAACCAATACTGCTCAAAGGTAAAATTTTAGCTGCACTAGCAAACAACAATAGGGGTAAACTTGTCATTAAGCCTGCACCAATTAGCAATAAATCAATATGCCAATGAAAATTCAGAAAAACCAATTGATCTTGACTGGCTAACCAAACCAAATAACTCACAGCTGGTAAAAACATAAAGCTTGTTTCAACGCTTAAGCCTACTAATGATTGCGCACGTACAGTTTTTCTTACCAAAGAATAAATAGAAAAGGTGCTTGCAAGTGTTAAAGCGATCCAGGGAAAGTATCCAAGTTTAAATAAGGGCCAAAAAACTCCGCAGGATGCTAGAAAAATTGCAGTCCAGCCCCTCCAGCCAAGACGTTCCCCAAGAATTATGATTCCAAAAGCCACTGTAAATAATGGGCACAAAAAATAACCTAAAGAGGTCTCGATAATATATTTATTCTGGACAGCCCAGATATATGTCAGCCAATTTAATCCCACTAAAGAACCACTGACTGCCAAACGCAATAATGCCGAACGATCTTGTACAACTCTTGACAGCTGTGGCCCTTGACCCATCAAAGGCACTAACAAATAACATATTGCCAGAGACCAAACCATTCGATGTGCCAAAACCTCAGTAGAACTGGCTGGCCCCATAAGTTTCCAGTAAATGGGAAGCACTCCCCAAAGTCCATAGGCTGCCGCCGCAAGAAGGTAAGCTTTCTGCATTCGAGTCATATAATGATTCACGAAAATCAAAGTAGCACTTCAGTTGTTTACAAGCAAAAGCTTCTTGATAGATTTGAGTAGAGAATTTACCCTTTGTCTATGAATTTAATTTTCAGATTGATATGGATAATCATTCGATGTTTATCTAAGCCTGTGGCCAAAGACCCTAAGTTACCGTCGCGATTAAACTTCAGGGTTATGCCCACTGATTGTGACCTTAATCTGCATATGACTAATGCGCGTTATTTCAGCTTCATGGACTTAGGTAGAGTTGATGTAATGCTCACTACAGGAATAAGAAACGGGTTTTTCAAAGAAGGCTGGGGTCCCATGATAGGAACTTCATTCATTCGCTTTCGTCGCGCACTACCTCCATTTACAAAATTCCAACTCGTAAGCGATATCGTAGATCATGACGAGAAATGGATTTACATGGAACAACGCATCGAGGTTAATGGAGAATTGTATGCGGTTGCCTATTTTAAGGGCCTTTTTCGAGCACCAGATGGAAATGTAAACTCTAGTAGGGTGATGCAAAAATTGAATAGAAATACCAATCAAGATCCTCAGACAGAATTACCTACAGTCTTCTATCAAATGGAAAAAGTCAGTCGACAAATTCAATGAACTTAATTTGATTTTTCTCAGCCAACTGCTCCGCTTGTTTTAAATCCTCCAGGGTGTTCATGTTCAAAAACTGCCACTGAAGTTTCGATGGGATTGATAAATTAAAACAATTTGATTCATCACAAATACTCCGCATGCGTTGTTGATTAAGATCTAATTTCTTCCTTAATAACTCTATGCACTCTTTTTTGTAAAAAGCACAAAGTGGCTGAGAGCCGTTTACCAATTCTGGTATTACGAAGCTAATTTGATTGTTGGTAAGCGTATTGCTAGCCATCCACTGAACGATTGACCAATTTATTAGCGGCAAGTCCACTGCAATCACAAAGGTCCATTCATTCTTGGAAGCCTGTAGTGCATCTATGATAGCTCCCATGATAGTTCTTTCGGGAAAGCTATCATACACAATTGGAATATCTACCGTCTGCAATCGGTCTGGTTGATCAAAGCGTGAAACAATAAAAAGGTCATCTGTGTGCTCACGAAAGCGCCATATTAGATGTTTAATTAGAGGCATACCTCGAAAATTTGCAAATACTTTATCAGAACCAAAACGCTTGGATTCTCCACCCGCTAGAATAGCGATGCTTATGGCTGGGACACTCATCCTTCTAAAATCTTATTTATACGTTTCAATTCAGATTCAAATTTTTCGATTTGGGCAAGACCAGATTTAGACTTTTTAAGCGCTGTCAATTCTTTAGAAAGCTCAGAGACTCTTGCCTCTAGTTTTTGTACAGTTGCTTTCAATTGGACTACTTGCTTTATGAGACCGGCTGCGGACTTTGACTTGATCTTTCGCTTCACATTTTTTGTTTCAGGTTTGTCTTCTGCATGGATTTCAGGAGAAAGTGGATCAAATTTCTTAGAAAGTGCATTTTCAATTTGTTGAGGTGATTTTTTCTGCTCCTGCATTTTTCGGATTAGCTTTAACCGCTTCAATGCATCATAAGTGTACAAAACACTGCGACCTTGCTTCGTTGAAGTAACCCAACGAGGGTACTGTTTTATTAGTTTTCCTACTGTACTAGCACTAACGCCTAGCTCAGTGCCAACCTGCATAACCGTTATTAATTCAATCTCTTCGCTCATGGTTATCATCCAATTATTAGCTATTCTAACAAATCACAATATTATTGACTAATTTGCGTGATAAGCTAGCGCAGTAAGTCGAACCTTAATTTTCTTTAGTTTAGATTCATTCATTTTGCGTACATTGCTAATTACCAAGCGTTTCAATGGATTAAATCCACAAAAACCGAAAACACCCGACTTAATCATTTTGAAAAAACTATCTCCTTTAAATAACCAACAGTACCATTGCGGCTGCGCTTGAGTATAAATTACACGCATACTGCGACCCTTTAAGAGTCCTACTGGAAGTCCCTTGCGATATTCAAACGCAAAACCATTCAACAACACACGATCAACCCATGCTTTCATTTGAGCGGGAAAACCCATCCACCACAAAGGTGTAAATAAGACTAAATGTTCGCACCATAAAACAAGGTTTTGCTGCTCCTGAATGACCTCTCCAGGGTTTTCGCGATTATCTGCAGTTAAATTATACTCAAATTCCAATTCACTTAGTTTAACCACTTTTATATCATGTCCCGACGCAAGGCAATGAGCTGCATAATGGTTTAACAAATATTCGCTAAGAGAATCTGACTGGGGGTGAGCACCCAGAATGAGCACTTTTTTAGATTTCATTTTTCATCGTCCTGATATAAATTTCCCGCAATATTAGCGGATTTAACAAATCCTTGAATTAAAGCTGAACTGAATCCTTTATGCTCCATCTCATTTAATCCGGCGATTGTACAACCCCTAGGAGTTGTAACTTTATCAATTTGATCTTCTGGATGCGAACCTGTTTTCAATAGTAATTCAGCCGCCCCCTTTGCTGTCTGAGCAGCCATTTTTAATGCCTCATCCGAGTGAAATCCAATCTGTATTCCTCCCTGAGATGCTGCTCGAATAGCTCTTAAGAAAAAAGCTGTTCCACAAGCACATAATGCCGTTGCTGGAGTAACCTGATCCTCTGGAATCAAAATAGTTTTTCCCACACAGTCGAAAATTTCTGTGGCCTGTATAACAGATTTTGCAGACCTAGGGTCATCCTGATCTACAGCAATACAAGTCATGGACTCACATACTTCTGTAGCTGTATTAGGCATAACTCTTACGACACTTATCTTGAATCCAACTAAATCCTGTATCTCCGAGATTGAGACCCCCGAAGCAACCGACATTAGCACATGAATATCTGCATTGAGGAACGGTTTTATTTCTTTTATCAATTGGGGTATTTGAAGTGGTCGAACAGCAAGAATTACTATTTGGCTTTCAGTCACAGCCCTCTCATTATCAGAACTAATCAGAAACCCATCTTCCTTTAGAGAATCCATTGATTCAGTTCTTCGGCGAGTAATTATTATTTGAGAAGGATCTTTAAACTGAGCTTTAACCAAACCCTTGGCAATAGCAATACCAATGTTCCCACCGCCCAGAATTGCTAATTTGTTATTGGACATTTGGACTCCCTTCAATTTTTTGTAAATTCAAGTCAAGCACATCAGCGCGTTTGAAAATGCTAGCAAATCAGATTGTACCGATTTTTGTTGTACTTTGCGCTGTGTGATAAGCAATTTATTTATCGCAGTAAAACATTAATAGCTGAGAAGATCTGAGCTTAATTTTTAGAACTTCTTTCGTTTCAAAACCAGGTGACATAAAATGGTAAACATGGTAGATGCATCCGAAAAAATACTCCGATGGGAGTTTGCACAGATTCAAATGATAAAAGGTACTATGGGTGGCCTATATCTCACATTTATGGCCCCTGATAAACCCAGTAATACTTACAGAGTTTTTAGTGGTATCAAGGATGATCAGGGATTAGACGCTCCCTTATTCCAATTATTGGCGCAGATGGGTGCTCAAGGCTGGGAAATAATTCAGCATCTACCTCCAAACTATTTATTGAAACGTACACTAGAACAGCCCAAGACGGTTTTAAATGATCTCCAATTGGTAGACGACTCCACAAAATGATTCGTCGAGGAACAATTAAAGACTTACCTCAGTTGAGAACTATATACAATCAATCGATCGTCTCCTCTTACTCCACATGTGATACTAGCAAGCGTAGTCCAACAGACCGAATACGATGGTTTCAACAGTTTTCAGATCGCTATCCAATATGGGTATACGAAAAAGAAAAACGGGTTCTAGCTTACGCTTGTCTATTTCGCTATTCATTTAAAGAAGCTTATAATTTTACCGTGGAAGACGCAGTGTATGTACTTCAGCAGTCACAGGGTCAAGGCTTAGGCTCTATGCTTTTAAGGCATCTGGTGCAGTTTTGTCAGGAAAATCAATACCACAACATCATTGCTCGCATTTTTAGTAAGAATCAGACTAGTGTTAATCTACATATTTCCCAAGGTTTCGAGAAAGCTGGTCATATGAAAGAGGTAGCTTTTGTAAACGGTAAATTCGAAGATGTAGAAATTTATTCTAAGCTACTCAAGCAAGATTATTAACGTTTTTGAAAGCCATTAAATAGGAAGGGGCTGCTAGATTTCCTCTTTTGACAAAAGTCATCGCAATAAGGGACTATAATTTTCAAAGTTCGCAAATAGGGGGGATGAGGACGTAATTTGTTCAAGTCCTTTGATGAAGATCGGAACCCTTTGTAATACGCGTTAGCATGATGAAACGGTAAGTACCTTTTATGTAAATATTTATGTGAACGATAATCGTTGTAATTAAATGTTCTCTTTAGATGCCTCCATCTGTAATTAGGACTAGATTCTATAACAGACGAAAGATTTTCATAATGAAGCTTTAGAGCATGCGGGATCTCTTGTTTAGTTCTATGCAATCGAAAATCATCGTGAGCACCCCAGATATAATGCAGACTTAGAAGAAAAATAAGAAACTTCATAGAAATATGTTAGTTTTTCAAATTGAAGCCCTCAAGCGCTACTAGTGATAGACTTACAAGGCTTAGCTCAAGATCAAATTAATGTATACCTATGCAAACATTCTCTGAAATCCTGCATTTTTTAGGAGCCAGCTTAATTCATAAACCTGGTCTTTTGTGTCGGAGTTATGGCTTAACACTTTTAGACCCACATACTTGGAAACATGATGATCACGAAAGAGATTTATCTATACAATGGGCTGAATTTATTCGTATGGACCATGAAGCCCAAGAATTATTTAAGCACTGTGGATTTCGCTTAGGTATACTTGCAGAATCGGTTTTTGAGAACTGGTTGCAAAAACAAAACATCGATTATCGCAGGGGCTTACAAATTTTTGAATCAAAACCCGTCTCAAGAACTCTTGGTGAACTGGATTTTCTTTATAAGCGAAACCAAGAATGGCAACATTTTGAATTAGCTGCAAAAATTTACTGCTTCCGTCCCCAGAATAATGATTTTATTGGCCCTAATAAGCGAGATTTCTTTCACCGTAAACTCAATACGTTAAAAACTCAGCAACTTCCCCTCGTTTCTCACCCTTGTGCAATAAGTACTCTTCAATCTGAGGGTCTCAAAAATGTAAAACAAAGTAGTGTTCATTTCTGTGGCCGCTTGTTCTACCCTCCCGGCGAATGGAAAACTCCTGATTACGTAAACCCCAGTCATTCAAAAGGTATATACTTCGAAAAGCATCTACCATTGCAAAATTTCAAGAATAACAATGTTCTTTTACTACTTCCTCGTTACCTCTGGTTTCTTCCTGAAATTGTTTTAGATCAAATGATCTCGGTAAAGTTCACAAAAGGTAATTTCGCTGAACTTCAATGGGCGAATCTAGCAAATACAGTTCAAACTGAACAACTGAAAAATGTAATAGACCATTTTAAGAGTATAGGTAAGACTACCATGCTGAGCTTACTAGAATTTAAGGCCTCAAAATGGTTTGAGACCGAAAGAATCCTGCTGTTACCTCACACATTGAATTAAAATTTATAATTTTTTTGTAACCATTTTACTGAAGCATCCATCTCATAAAATGGAAGGATTAGTCTATGCAGTATTTCGGGGTTTTACTAACCATTATCATTTTCTGTGCACTCTCAATAAATTCATGCTACGCACTTAGCCGAACTGAGATTACTCATCTACTAATGAGAACTTCCTATGGAATACAAACTAATCAAGTATCCACCTTATTACAACTTGACCGAAAACAAGCTATAGAGCTTATTCTGACTAAAATTAGAACTGAACATTATATTGATCCTCCAAAATGGCTCGGAGAACAAGCCATCAGTAAAAATAAAAACTTAAGCAAAGAAGATCGAAAAAAGATTAATAAAATCCGTCGAGAACGGAGCATTGATTTAAAAGCATGGTGGTTTAAGGAGATGTTATCTACTCCGTCTCCGTTTACCGAACAAATGACACTTTTTTGGCATAACCACTTCACCAGTAGTCTTCGCAAGGTCAAATCACCCAAACTTATGTACTTGCAAAATACGTTACTAAGAAAACATGCCTTAGGAAACTTTAGAGATTTACTTCATGCAATTACAGAGGACCCAGCCATGATTCTTTATTTGGATAATCAAAGCAATCGAAAGGGTAAACCAAATGAAAATTATGCAAGAGAACTATTAGAGTTATTTACCCTAGGAGAAGGAAATTATTCAGAAGATGACATTAAAGAAGCAGCGCGAGCTTTTACCGGATACCAAATTAACCGTAGAACAGGGGAGTTTTTTATAAATTTTAGACAACATGATTTTTCTGAGAAAACTTTTATGAATAGAACTGGCAAATTCATTGGTGAAGATATTGTGGACATAATTCTTGAAAAACCAAAAGTTGCTAGATACATCAGTGAAAAAATTGCTCGTAAATTCATATCTGCGCCATCAGAACGACTACTGGCTGATGTCGCAAATACTTTTTTCAATAGCAGCTATGAAATAATGCCATTGATTCGAAATATAATTAATAGCGACGAATTCTGGAACGAAAACAATCGGGGCACGATGATTAAGTCCCCTGTCGAGCTAATTTTGGGTACTCTACGTACCTTGGGATTTCAACCCAGCGAATACCGACCACTAGTGCAAGGCTCAAGGCGGATGGGGCAAGATATTTTCGACCCCCCCAATGTTAAGGGATGGCCTGGTGGGAAACAGTGGATAACCACCAATACCTTTCTAGCACGTAAATCGGTCTTAATCAAATTTATCAAAGGAGCTCAAAAGGCCCATCAGATGATGAATCGAATGTCCATGCAAACTATGGACAAGATGCATATGCAAGTGAAGCTACCTCCCATGGAACATTTAAATGAATATGGTCTGGCTACAAAGCCTGTATTTGACATGAGTAATAAACGCAATATACGCAATTTTTTAACATCTCTTATCCATGAACCTAGTTACCAGTTAAAGTGAGGAAAAAATGCAAAGACGAAGTTTTTTAAAAAATACAGGCTTATCAATGCTCTCCTTAGGAATCTATCCCATTTTGTTTGGCGCTGAAAACTTCTCGAATAAGAAGACGCTTATTCTAATAGAACTCAAAGGTGGTAATGATGGTCTAAATACAGTGATTCCTACTACTAATAAACATTACCTAAATGCCCGCCCCAATCTGGCTATAAAAACCGAGGAAGCCCTAGAGATTGGCGCAGGATTAGCGCTTCACCAATCATTAAAATCACTCCAGCCCTCGTGGGAGAAGGGAGACTTAGCTATAGTTCAAGGTCTCGGTTATCCCAATCCTAATCGAAGCCACTTTAGATCTATCGATATTTGGGATACTGGTAGCAGCAGTGATGAATATCTTACCCAGGGCTGGATTCAACGTGCATATTCTGAAGATACATCGGCATTCGAATTTCAACAAATCCAAGGACTTGCATTGGGCAATGAAAATTTAGGTCCGCTTTTTGGACATCAAATGAACTGTGTAGTTATAAATCGATTGCAGCAATTTTTTAAGCAAGCATCCAGAGTTCGAAAAATTAATGAAAATAATAGAAATAACAGTTCTCTAAAGCACTTGCTATCTACACAGTCAGAGTTGGTAGAAGCAGCTAATGAAATGAAAGTTAAACTCCAAAAAAACCCTAAATTTAAAACTCGATTTCCTAATAACAAACTAGGTAAAAACATGGAAACCGCCGTTCAGTTAATGGCCGCTGGAATTAGACCGGCGGTAATCAAAATTACTCACGGCGGATTTGATACACATTCGAATCAGAAGCACCAGCATTCACGTCTTCTGAAACAGCTTGCTGACGCCATGTTCTCAACTCATTCTGGCCTTGCTGAAATTGGTTTGAGCGATAATGTATTTCAGCTGACATACTCTGAATTTGGTCGAAGAGTAAACGAAAACAATAGTCGTGGCACAGACCACGGTACTGCAAGCGTCCATTTTGCGCTGGGAAAAATGATAAGGGGGGGATTTCATGGAAGTTATCCTCTCTTAGATCAATTAGAAAGAGGTGACCTTGTATACACTACAGATTTCAGACAAGTATATAGAGCTATTCTCAGAGATTGGTGGCAAAGTGGTTCAAATCTTTACAGCGAATTTGATTCTCTCAAGATATTAACCTGAAGAGGTTTTTAGAAGGCTGACGAAACTTTGAATCCTATCTCAGTAAAACCTGGCTGATTGATTCGCCTTACGAATCCTTCAAGTCCCGTACTGCCCATCATGTGCCGTAATCCACCATTCATCGTAACTGTTCGAGACGGGGTGTCGTAATCCTCGTATTTTAATTCCACCATCAGGTGAGTATCCTTAGTAAGTTTAGTATCAATACCACCCACGATCGAAATCCAGGAATTACTTATGCTGTATTTCTTGTCAGTAGAGTTCCGCTTAATTGTAAAGTGGCTCTCGGTTCGGTATGTGAGATCATTTGTCATCGTCAGATAAATCGATTTGAAATACTCAAAATCAGGATCTAAAATTAAATTACGAGCAAGCGAATCGATTGTTGAGTTAACGAAACCAATCGCGAACTCTTTTCCTCGCCAATTTTGATGTGCTTTTAGTCCATATCCATACTCAGGAAACCTAACATTTGCAGAATCGAAAAAAGTACCTAAAGAGCTGACCATCATCCGGTCCGCATGCAGGAATTTAAATAAGACTTCAAAATTATCAGACAAACCGTAATTGAAGAGAAGATTTACATCCGTCGCTTCATAACGACTCACATTGCGAAAGACGCCTCC
>MDTD01097071.1_pt1 | contig 12378 bp, 6 predicted proteins | sample 811221 | NCBI WGS metagenome assembly MDTD01 (sample SAMN05326646, study PRJNA326480) | marine metagenome | isolation source: seawater | place: Pacific Ocean: South West | collected 2011 | reverse complement strand
ATGAAGATTGTGTCACCTCGTCTTTACGCAAAGTAAATTTTTCCTATTTAAGACTCCCAATGACTTATTGACATTTGGCATTATAACTAAAACCTTATTTAATTTAGACTTAAATCCTCTTTTGACTTTCCGTGATCTTCAAACTAGTGCTAGTGAGATAAAAAGGTCTCTATCGTGAAACCTCAGGGGATTTGACGGCATGAATATCTGGATTCGTATTTTGATCACTTTTTGGAAATGCCTTTGGCGTGAGTCAACCAAAATCACAGACCCGATTGAAGATACTTATCAAATTGGACCGACTGAAGCTGATTTAAAGCTCATGAATAATGCTCGTTATCTTTTGTTTACCGAGGTTGCTCGATTAGAGATCATGCTGCGAACGGGGATCTTTAAAGTAGCACGAAAAGAAAAATGGCTTCCACTTGTAGCCTCTCAAACCATTCGCTACAAGCGACCTTTGAAAAGATTTCAACGATTTAAGCTCAAAAGCAAAGTCGTTGGATGGGACGAAAAATGGTTTTTTATAGAGCATGTTTTCTCCAGAAACCAAAAAATAGTTGCTTTTGCGATGGTGAAAGGGTGTTTTCGAGGATCTCATGGCGTCATCACTCCTGAGCAGGTTTTTAGCCAACTGGATCCTTCCATTTTAAAGTCAAAGCCAACCCTTCCAAAGCATTTCACTGACTGGAATGATTCTGAAACACTTCAAGAACGCTCACTGCAAAGTTAGTTCATCTTTAGACTTTGAAACAATTGCTTGTTTTATAGCTGCTTGAAGGTGATTGAGCCGGTTCCGAAACGTATTTCTTTCGGCGAAAGTTGGAAAAATCATTCACTTATGAGAGATTATTTAACCGGGGGAAATAATGATACGAGTGCCAGGATTAAGAATTCTTTTGGGTTTAGGTTTCATGCTTGCAGGTATCTGGGCTCCGAAACCTGCTCAGAGTGCTAAGTCTTCTGATTTCTACTGTGCAGAAATGGCAATGCAACCTCCCGCTTTTTTTGATTTTTCAGTATCTGAATGTGCAGATGGAAAAGAAAAAGTAACGCGAAGTGTTTGCACTGTCACAGCGAATTGTGTCTTTCTAACCCATGAGATTAAAACAGCTTTTAAAGAAGAAAAGGAGAAATCCTTTTCAGAGATTTCAGATGATGAAAAAATGTCCTGGTTAAAAGACTACTCAGCAGACTGGCTACCCACTGTTTTGGTCTGTAAGAGTGGAAAAAAGGGGCCCAATTGCGTTGAGTGCCCTCTTCCCGAAGAGTGCAAAGAAGATATTTATTATAATATGAAGTCAGCTCTATTTGATGAGAAAAAATTCAGAGGCCAATATAATCGTGCAAGAGAAGGGAAACAAAAAGGGTTTCAAACTGGAACTCAAAAAGGAGATCAAGCGAAATGATACGAAAAGCTCTTTTAGGACTAGTGCTTCTAATCGCCTTCGACCTTAGTTTGCCGACGACATCTTTTTCTTCGGGTTTAGTAACACTTAGGGGAAAACTGGTTTCAATTACTGAGACTTCTGTGATTATCGCTACAAAGCGCTCTGAATACACCGTTGGTAAGAAATACATTGACCCAAAACTAGCTAAAACACTGGTGCATCCTGGAATTCGCACTCAGGTGGCAGTTCCATTTCAGGCGATCGAACGAGTAAAATCAATTAAAAAAAGATCTTCCGGATAATGGACTCTAACAGTGCCTAAAAGTGTAGATGGGAGGTGTCATGCCTCAGAATTTTACTGGGCTCCGGCTCTCCGCCCACACAACTTAAAAAGGCTTTTAGAGCCGCAAAAGAGGAGTGCCTGTGAATCGCGATGACGGGTATCGATCTAAAATCCACTCTTTCCAAACTGGATCGACCACAGTGTCAAGGTAAGACTCGCCAAACAAAGGACTTCCAACTCTCGGATTACCACTTTTAAAAGTCTCATTAAATAAAACAATCAGTTCCTTCTGGGCTCTGATTTCATCTACAGAAAGGCTTGAACTGTCGTAGTCCACAGCTTCCTCGAGCTCTTGACCTTGAACTTCCCCATTTGCGATGCTTAGCTTTTGCGAATCTGTTTCACTTTCTTCCGATAACGCTGGATATTTTTTAAGCAGGCTCCAAAACAATGCCGGCACCCAACGATGCTCCTCTCCAAACACTTCAAAAATATTCTGGGCTTCGCTTGATAGACCGGGGGGAATCTTCTGTAAAGCTTCTAAAAAATCTCTCCAAACGGTGAGATCGTTCTCAATGAGAAAATCAAGAAACGAAACAGCAATTAAATGATCTTTAATTTTAAAACTACTTGGCTTTTGTTTCAAAAGACTTGAAAGACGAATCTTTTTAAATGCTTGATCTTCAGGTAAGTCCTGCGACACTTCTATCAACTCTTCGATCGTTTTTGTGTAATTACGTCGACTCCCTTCATCATCATGAGTCAGACCTTTGGCAAACTCACGAACCAGCTCATCCGAGGTCTTACTCCCTCCCCTGCTTTGAGTCCTTCCAGGCTCATTTCCGAAGGGAAAGTAACTACTTGTCAAAAAATTCTGTCCAACAGAATCAAGAGCAAACCATGTTGAAAATCCTTCTGTTAACCAAACAGGAACAGCATCAGACTTCCCTAAATCGGGTGATAAAAGCGTATAAATCCAGTCATAGGCGACTGAATTTGCAACTAAGGTGAGATTATGGGCCACTAAGCGATGAGAGAAAAAATCAAATGAATCTCGTTTTCCCGTTTTTTTACCAAATACATGAGGCAACCTAAAGTTATGGGAAGCGCTTGCTCGCCTAAGAAAAAACGACTCCATCCGATCGGACATATCCGGAAAAAGTTGATTTAGATAATAACGGTAGGTCGAATCAAAACTAAAATCTGTCAAAAATAAAGAAAAGCCTCTTGAAGTTCCATTCTGGCGATTCAGTGAATCACTCATTAAACTTTCAAATGAGATCTCATTTCCGGTCTTTAATTGCTCAAAGCGTAGTTTTGCATAGACTAAAAGCTCAACCAGTTCTTTTTCTTCTTTATTAAATGAAGCACTCTGTCGTTCTTCTTGGGTGGGCTTTTTTCCTCGATGATCTTTTTCAAAAAGAGGATAGACGACTGAATAATCGGCAATGGAAATGGCTTCGTAACCATGTGCCGACAGAGTTTGACTAGGAAAGACTGCCTGTCTCGAAGAAAGTACTTCCATGGAACGGGTTTTTTTAATCAAATCAGTTTCTCGATCAATCGAACGCGCGTAACGTTGTGCTTGACGAATGACATCTCGTCGATCGACCTCTACATTCCGTAAAAACGATTCGAGACGCTGATCTACCTCGGGGTTACTATCCTTGATAGATCTATCCTGAGAGCGATTCGTTTCCGAAAAACACAAATCAACAGTAAGGACCGAGCTCAAAACAAAGGTGAATCCAATCAGGAGGCAGTGCTGCCATGATTTTATTGATCGCTCAATTTTTCTCATCGGTTTCATCATCGTTTTGAACTCGGACCTTTTTAACTTTAGTGAATTGAGTCATTCACAATCATTAATCAAACAGGCTCACAATCCAATCAATTAATCGTGTGATTGGATTCGTAGATGTGCACTCACCCGTTTCAGAAATAAGTGTTTTTTCTTCTTTTGTTGAAACAACATACGCTTCATCCGTGAAAACTCCATCCGCTGCCGCTTGTCCTGAGAACTGCCATCCTTTTTCATGATCACATTTAAAATCATGATTGATTGCTGTTCCACAAGTGGTTCCCAACTGATAGCAATCGCCTGTTTTAATGGTCGTAACATTGAAGACCCGAACGATTTCACCCGTTAGGTCAGGATCCCTATCTTCACATTTGATTACCACTCTTTCCACCGTGTCGTCGCGAGAGATTTCACCAGTTTGACCGCAACTTTGACAGTTGAGGACAGAAATTCCCTTTTGATCACTTTTACAAATTTTTCCTGTAGCTGTTTGTTGTGCATTTGCACTGAAGCTCACCATCAGCCCAAGCATTGAAACACTAAAAAATCCCTTAAGGGCTTTGATTGTATTCATTGAATCCAACTCCTTACGTTTGGTTTAAGTTAAATTAAGACCCAATGCGTAACATAAATTCAGAAGCAGCGCGTCTTCGAATGCCGCACTTTACCATGCTTTTTGTGAAAATTTGTCACTGATTTGTGATTTTCTGTTGAGATAGCTCTAAATACGATCTGAGAGATTTTCATCCCCACTACCAGACCCCTGAATTCTTTTAGTTAACCGTAAAATCAAGTTTATGTGGCCTCTTTGCTTGAGTTCTCTATAAGTTCCTGTCCTTCACTCGAACTAATCGAAAACCAATACCTCGACCTGGAGACTGAGAAGCAACTTGACTCGCTTGATGATCATCAAGAGTCTGACTAGCATGGATATTCTGCAATGATCCAAACCATTTGCCTGAAAACCCTCCTTTCAGCAAAATACGGGGATTATTCAAACTCTCTGTCATTGGATGAACCGTGACTAACTGAGCCAAATGCCCCTGAAGATCCCAAATAGGTCGATGATTTATGTAGACGGGCAGCGTGTCACGAACGGACCAAGATTTCCCACTAGTTTCACCGACCAGGTACGCAGGACTATGAAATTCTACAACATAGCCACCCATCTGATTGTCAGTGTTTAAAAATCGGGCGGTCGGTTCGTTTCCCCAAACATAACGAGTCTTCCGCCTTCCCTCATCGGTTGCTACCTGAATCCACTCTGCTTCAGTAGGAAGTCGATACTGCATTCCAATCTCATGACCTGGGAAAATTATTTCAAACTCTTGGTGTACTTCCACTCCACTGTTGACTAGTATTCGATTAAGCTGAAGTAACAGGGGCTTCACCCTCGTTTTAAAATCAATTTCAGCCATAGCTTCTTCCACTAGGTCAGGGCTGGTAGATTGCAAAAACGCTTCTGTAACTCCACGCCTTCTCTTTTTAGCTCTTGCAGGCTGATGCTTCAAAACAAACCTCACAATTTGATTCCATTGCTCTTTGGTGATTAAAGTCGATTGAATTTCAATGCTCTCTACTTTTCTTGCCTCCGAGCTTCCTCGAGATCGTGGGTATCGAAATGCGACCCATCCTTGATCTATTTTTTTTGCAGCCTCGACAGGATCAAGACTTAAATAGTCACCCTCAAACTCTAGTTCTAAATTTTCAACGATAGTTCTTGCAACGTCCGTTGCTCCAAGTTCGATTAATTTTATAATAATTTTCTCTTTCAATGAATCAGCCTCTGCAGATTTAAAGAGCTCTAGGATCCACTCCAGATTTGGCGCGAATGCTCTTTCACCACGCATCAAAACAATCACTCGAGCAGGCTGAGGGTCATAATAAAAACGAAAGATCCAATCAATCATTTCCATCACAATGGAAGATTCAGACGCCTCTTTTTTTGTGGCTATTTTAGCTCCAACTTTTCTGGCTTCAATTGAGTGATTTCTAAAATCCTTTAAAAGAGGGAAGACTTCAAAAATAACTTTCCTTAAGTTCTTCCTCCATTTTCGATCTAATGGAGTTGTTCCATCAAAATTTTCGTTTAGATGAACGCCCCATTCATCAATTAACGTGATAAGGTCCATATCGACCAATTGACCCAAAATAAATCGCCTATTTAAAGTTAATGTAGCCTTTTGATGCCCCCCTTCAAGATCGGTGCTTGCACGAGAAAAGTATTCAAAAACATAATCAAGTGCAATCACTCTAATTTCGCTTGGCATGTTTCTAGCTGATTTTAAATAAGTTAAAAAATAATCCACTCGTTCTTCTGGAACTCTTAACTTATGTAACTCAATACCTTCTTGAATTAATCCGCCTCTTCGCACTATCTCAAAATAATTTCGAGCTGATTGAGGGGAAATAGTTGGATCATGAATATTGACGGTGACCCACTGATAAAACACTTCTTCCAGGTGAAGCTCAATTGCTTTTAAAAGAGTCAGTCGTGAAATAACTTCAAACTGCTCACTTTTCTCGACACTAATTGTTAGTGAGCCAGTTTGAATCTCTCGACTTAAAGGAGTGTCTCCATCTTGAGTTTCCATTTCTTCCTGAATATCTTTTTGCATTTTCAAAATCTTCAAAAATGCTTCAAGATAATCGACATTTCCCATTGAAATTCGAGATCTCTTATTTTCTGCTTGCAGTACCTCTAATAATCTAATGATTTGAACCTTTGAATAGCCACCCAGGACACTCAGAAAAGAAAGAACCCAGCGATTGTTTTGAGAATTTGCAAAAATATCAGTCACGTTTCTAAAGGCTCCAAGGTACCTATAAGCTTTTGCATGATTATTAAGATCTCCTGAAGCAAGTAAGTCGTTCAGAAAATTAATAGCAAATGAATCCAATAGTGATTTCACTTGACTAGTAAAAAGTTGATCTAAGCCTGTTTGAGTGATCCTAGAAAGAGTATCTACTTTTTCTGAATCCTTTATATCTGGATTTGAAAAATATTTTGTGACAAATGCTTCTACTTCAACCATATCGAGTTTTCGCTTGAGTTTCTCTATTAATGCCAAATCAGTGTCATCAAATCGAAATTCAATTTTTCCCGCCAAGACATCTTTGAAGTCTTTCAAAGTGAATGTCATTGATTCATAAATAGTTCGTAGTGCTTCTTTGTTATGGAATAAAATCACATATCCATGAACACTAAAATCACTCCCCTCCCTCGCTTCAGGATCCACTCTAAATCGAGTGTCTAACCCTCTGCCATAGCCCCCCCTTCCTAGCACGGTGTAAAATCCCTCACCGAGCGCCGCAGATTCTCCAATAACATCCTTTCGCGACATTAAAACATTCGGTCTCCCATCATGAGCTCGATTGATCGATTCATAGAATAAAAAATCTCCAGTGCCATGAGCCACCACCTCAATCCCAAGCTCTTTTGCTGTTTTACCTGATCCTTGACCCACCGGAAACGACGGCAATGCCTTTCGATCCAACCACCATCCAGCGCTTCCAATAGTTTGGTGATCTTTAAAGTACTCTATCAGCTTGCTTCGGAGCCCTAGTGCCTCTAGCATCTCCATGCCATACTCAATATTCACAGCATGCCACACTAGTTTTTTCGCATTCTCTTCAAGCTTTTGACGAAGCACTGGATTTTGAAGCTCTGATCCATTGGGATCAAACGATGAGATGATCTTTTCAATCGCCTGGTAACTTTCAGGTTCTATGGTGAGTTCATATTGAAACGTCTTCACTAAAAGCCGAATCACTGAAAGAATTGGGGGATTCTGCCCTCGACTCGCTCGTGACGTTTCAAAATGTCGATCCGATACTAAATACCGAATCTGAGCTTCTGAAGAATCCGATAAAAAATCACTTTGTTTCTTTTTTCCAAACGATCTCACATCAGTGATAAATTCATCACCCCCTTGACCCGTTAACTCGATCATCCCAATCGAATTCGTATCCGTATTTTGATTTTGAAAATCAAAGTCTTCTAAAAGAGCTTCTTTAAATCCTGGCTTTCCTGGTTCACCTCGTCGTTGCCGTAAACTTCTTACTTCCCACCGACTTCCCTTATTGCCTAAAAACTGAGGAAACTTTTGAGAAAGCGCTTTTTGAAACTCTGACGCTTGGTCGAGATCTCCATCCACTACAATATCCAAATCCTGAGTGCTTCGATAAATCTCAGTAAATTCATACGGATCAAATCGCTCAGGTTGAAGCAGGATGATCGCTTCCACTCTAGCAAGATCTAATCTCGCATAGTGAATCAGCCCTGCTGCAGTCCCCCCAAAAAGCCACACTCGAAGCCCTCGTTCTTTCGCTTCTTCACGGATGAATCGAAACTGCTCCACAGCTCCAATCACTTTTTTCACTCGATCCGAAAGTGCTTCCGGACTCACCTTCGCTTGATGAAACCGTATTAAAGTCTTCTGACAGCCACCCCTTGAGATAGATGGCTCTGAAACTGAAGCGTTGTGAATCTGAAAAGATCTACTTGAATAGGCATGATGGCACTCTAAAAGAAAAACAGTGGTATAAAATAAGACACTCCAACGTAAGATGACAGAAGCTTGATCTATGAAAAGTCTTATTCTAATCAACCAAAACTTCGTCATTACAAGCTAGTTCCTATTCCACCTTAACCTTGAGGCAGACTTTTACTCAGAAAATCCACTTGAGAGTGCTACTCATCCAAAAAATTAAACGTAGTCCGACAGTTTCCGGAAGAGCCACTTTTACTAGTTTTTTTTCGTTGATCTGCTTGAAACAATTCTAATTCATTCTGAGTGATTAGATTGTAAAACTCAGCCTCATCCAATGTGCCATGTCTCATGAGTTCCATAGCAACACGCTCTACAATCAAATCCATTCGATACTCTGTACGCTCCTCAAAAAACCCTTCTAATGCTTCTAGTGCATCCGCTATAAGAGTTTTTCCTCTAAACTCAATAGCTCTTAATTGATCTGCACTCAATCGGGGCTGGGAGACTTCTCCAGGTTTCTTGGGCGCGAAAAGAAGTGAAAACTCTGCTTCAGGCATCAGTCCATACTCGGTATAAGCTCTCGTCACTAATCTTCGAATCGCCCGGAGATCACTTCGCCATCCAGCATTCACACTGATCCCAAATCGTTGCTCTGCAGCTCGCCCCGCTGCTAGGACCTGGACCCATTGATCTAGTAATTTTGCATCAAGTGGCCTACTTCTATCTCCTTCAAATCGTGTATAGCCACCATACGGTCCCGAACTTTGAATTGTGATAAATTTCACGCGCCCCTTTGGATCCCCTAAAAAAGCATTCACAACGGCATGTCCAGCCTCGTGCAGGGCAATGCCCCATGATTCCTCTCTTGTTTGGAGCTTTGGAGCAGAACTAGGCTCTTCTTTCACTCGAAAAGGTTCCATTCCTTCTTCAATCCCATTACCAGTCCACTCAAACTCAAACTCCGCCATGGCTTCAGATGGGACCTCTTTCATAGCCCAAAAACGCCCTTCGTAATTATGCGATGCTCGAATGACAACGCGCATAGGGTCTTCAGGTTCTTCGTCAACTGCTCCCATGCTTTCAAGCGATCCTTTTCTTATTTCATCGAAATGAGTCAAGACACCTTGAGAAAGGTGACCGCTCAGCTGATTAAATATAAACTGTCTTGCTCCTCGTGCCCCCCGATCCACTGGAAAAAAACCCTCTTCAATCACCCGCCCGACAGAATCCTCAAACACAATCTCGATGCGATAAGTTTCCTCTAGCTGTCGTTTCACTTTAGTCAAAGCTTGATCTATGATTCTTCGCTTCACTGAATGACTCATGGGACGCATTAAAATTATATTCGAAATCCGATTCAAAAACGGTTCCGGAATGCCTTCCTCCAAGAGCAATTCCTCAAGGCTGCTTCGAGACCGCAAAGACTCCCAAACTTCATTTTTAAGGTCATCATTTGGGGCTCGTCGAAGAGCTTCTTCTGCAATATTGCCTGTAAGAATAAATAAATGCTTTGAAAGCGTGTAGGTTTTGCCGCGAGGACTTGTCCATTGTCCTGTTTCTAAGATGTCATAGAGCTTGTGAAAAAAACTTTCTTTTCCACCGAATTCACCCATGGCATTGATTTCATCAAAAATAAAGACCGCTCCCTCAGGATAAGCCATCAATGCTTCTTCAAAGAGCCCTGGCTGATCCGAGCCCATCACTCCTTTGGGAGGAGAGAAAAAATCTGAAAAATCAAACTGATGCTGCACTTGACCAAAATCAAAAACAATTGCTTTCCCACGTGAGCCATATAAAAGACGCGCCAATATTTTTCCCATTTCGGTCTTACCGGTGCCAGTGCCTCCCAATAACCAAGCAGAAATTGGAGCGGGATCAAATGATTGCACTGCTTTGGCTCGGATCGAATGAACAATCTTACGGATTGCTTCCTCTTGACCAAAGAGCTCTTCAGAGATTCTTTCTTCCAATGTTCGAAGGGTTTCTCTAAATTTGGGATTCTCTAGCGCTAAAAACTGATAGGGAATTGGATAATTCAAAATAACAGGTTCTTGTTTGACCCCATTGATAGAGATGGAAACTCTCAAAGCATCACGCTCCAATCCTTCAGAGGCACCTTTGTCATCGTTTGCTGTCTGTACTCTTGCCTGACTGGAAGTTGCCAATCCAATGGTAACTCTGAACGTAGAGGATGAATCCGCTTCAAGCGCAGCTAGAAGCTCATCTTGGTTCCAAAGCTCTTTTTTCAAATTTTCATAAAACGATTCGATCTTGCGTATGACTGGACGTGCTCCATCTGTTGGAACAAAAACCATCCCGGCAAGGATGCTTAGGATTTTTGGATCTAATTCAAATCGAAGATGGTGAGCTTTTTCAGTTTCGTCAGAAAGCCGTCTTGCCGTGAGGGTCGCAATTTCAATTGCATCCTCAAGCACCAGGGGACGTGTCATTGTAAAATAATCAATTCGATTGAGCACTTCTCTAGGCATTTGGCCTTGACTCCTAAAACGATCACCCGATTCAGCATGAGTCAATAGATCTCTAATTTCATCTTCTCGAATTGATCTAACTCGTTGGTCTAATTGATCTTTAGAAAATGAGCCGATGTGGTTCTTCGGGAAAATCATTTGAGCGCCACGATTACTCGTCAAGATGATCAGATGTCGATTTAAGTAATAAGTATTTCCATCTGACGCTTGAAGCGCTCCTCGGTCGATCATCTCCATGAGTCGTTGAATCAGATCAGGATGAGCTTTTTCAATCTCATTGATCAGAATCACTCCAAATTCTTTTCCGTCACCCGTAAGAAATTCAACTAACTTCCCTTTTGTAACATTTGAAGAAATAATCCCAGGAGGAGCTCCAATCAAAGCATTGAGTGAATACTGTCCAGTCTGAAACGCAGTGCCATCAATTTCAAAGAAACGATCTCGACTCCCAAAATAAGTTTCAGCTATTTTTTCGCCTAACGCTGTTTTCCCCGTTCCGGTGGGTCCTGTGACCATCATCGTTCTCCAGGTTCTCTCTCCAGACACTAAGAGCACCTCTTGCACTGCTTTTGACGCCACCTCAATCACATGATCTTGAGCAAGGATCTGGGCTTGGATTTCACGCTGACCCGCTTCAACATATTCCATCACTAATTTCGGCTGATGAATGTCCACTGGAATTCCAGACCGTTTTTGAATGAACTCATTTGCCATCTGAAGCGTGATTTCTACGGGATCTGATTGAGCGGTAGAGTCACTCTCATCATCAAGACCTGTTCCAGCTGAAGCTTGAGAGACTCGAGCAGCATGGATCGCCACATCTTGGATAAATTTAATACTTGAATCCGGCCTAGCTTCATACCGATACACGTGATCTGCTTTTTCGATCAACCCCCTGAGCACTTCATCGGAGATCCGAACTTGGTAACGATGTTCCATGAGTTCAATCCATCCCCCTCTCAGAATTTCAAATGTCTCCTCAGCGGAAAGCTCCGGAACTTGGATCCTCTCCAAACGCCTTTCAATGGCTGCATCCTCCTTAATCCAAACTAAATACTCTTGATTCGTGGAGGCCATGACGATACTTGGCCCTTCAATCTTCTCACTAAACGGCTTTAAGCTTTGACGTTGACTCTTACTCATTGTGTGCACTTCATCAATCATGAGAATGATCTTGATTCCTAAGGCTCTTTCCACTGTCTCAATGGCGCTGAGGTATTGTTCAAATGCCGCTGTCTGAGCCAAAGGCATATCCGACATTGCAAGCTGACTTATTTTTGCAGGGGTGGTGATCAAGCCAAAGGTTTGATGACGAGGAAACGCTTCTCTTTCTCCCGAAAACCTTCTGAATTCTCCTTGTTCAAGACGGTCAAAAAATCCTTTAAAAACTGCAGTTTTTCCAACTCCTGGTCTTCCAGTCAAAACTGGCATGCGGGTTTTGACTCGCATCAGAATATCTGCCAATTGCAGCATCAGTTGACTGCGTCCTATAAAAGGAGAACGCTTAGCACTTTTGGCGATCACGGATGGGTCTCCTCCAATCAGCTCAAAAGTGCCTGAGGCAATCTTATCAATGGCAGAAAAAATCTCACCTTTTAATTGAGGCTCTAGCTTTTGGACTTGCTCTCGCCAAAATGAAACGACATCCATCGGTTGCTGAGGACGCTGAAGCTTCTCTCCACCCACCGTCACACGGTCATACATCGAAGGCAAAGGGTCCTCTACCTGTTGATCTGTTCTTGACCTCTCCAGCTCTTCCATTTTCTCTAAGACATGACCACTCCACCTGGTGTTCAGACGTAGGAGTGAAGTTCTCACCCCATCAAACCACTCTGTTTGGCTTTGAGAAATTTTACCTACGAGCGCATCAATACACGCATTCAAAACATAGGAATTAGGATTTATTTTTCTAACTTCCTCT
>MDTD01036961.1_pt1 | contig 12378 bp, 15 predicted proteins | sample 811221 | NCBI WGS metagenome assembly MDTD01 (sample SAMN05326646, study PRJNA326480) | marine metagenome | isolation source: seawater | place: Pacific Ocean: South West | collected 2011 | reverse complement strand
AATTAATATTAAACAGATATTCTATTGGTTTAGCACATCATAAAGTAATTCATTTACTTTCAATGTATGAAGGTATTTCAATTTCAGAACTTTTAAAACGCCTAAAAGTAACAAAGCAAAGTTTAAATAGAGTCTTAAAAGATTTGATTAAACTTGAAATAATTAACTTTAAAAGAGATGAGCTAGATACAAGAGTAAAACATATATTTTTAAACGATAAGGGGAAAAAAATATTTGATGAAATTTTTAATTTACAAAAAAAAAGAATTTATAATGCTTTATTACAATCTAGCTCTGAAGAAGTAATAAATTTTGATAATGTACTAAGTAAAATTATAAATGGATAAATTTATCGCTCATATACTTGTAGTTGATGATGATGATGGAATAAGATCTCTTGTAAAAAAATTTCTTAATGAAAATAATTTTCTTGTAACAACTGCATATAGCTCTGAAAATGCGTATAAAAAAATTCAAATAATTAAGTTCGATTTAATTGTTTTAGATGTAATGATGCAGGGTAAGAGCGGTCTTGAATTTTTAAGAGATTATAGAAAAAAATTAGATACGCCGGTAATACTTTTAACTGCTAAAGGAGAAGCCAGTGAAAGAATTGAAGGTCTTGAACTTGGTGCTGATGATTACCTACCTAAGCCATTTGAACCTAAAGAACTTATTTTAAGAATTCAAAATATATTAAATAAAACAGTTAAAAAAGACCAAAAAAGAGTTATTGAGTTTGAAAATATCAAAATAGATTTAAACAAACTTTTAATAATTAAAAATAATCAAGAGTATAAAATTAATGAAACTGAGAAAAAAATATTAGAGAAAATGATAAATAATCCAGGTAAGACTTTTTCAAGAGAAGATATTGGTGAACTAATAAATTTATACAAAGAGAGGTCTATAGATGTAATTATAACTCGTTTGAGAAAAAAAATAGAAATAAAACCGAAAAATCCAAAATTTTTACAAACGATAAGAGGTGCCGGATATGTTCTTTGGATTGAGTAATTTTTTAAAAGCTATTTTACCAAAAAGATTATTTTATAGAGCTCTTTTAATCGTTGCAATTCCAGTTCTAGTTTTACAATTAGTAATTACAATTGTTTTTTTTGATAGCCTTTGGATAAAAACTAATAAAATGATGACAAGAACCTTAGTAAATGAAATAAGCACATTTATCGAAGCATATGAAAATGAAAAATCAAATAAACAAGAGCTTACAGAACTATTTTCTCTATTTTTAGACTTGAATATTGAATTTACAAAAAATGGAAAATTTGAAAATTCAGTTAGAGAAAGATGGTTTAGTCCTATAGATAGAACTTTACGAAGAGAGCTCAAATCAAAATTTAATTTAGGAATATACTGGTTTGATACCACAAGTTATAGAAAACTCATTGATTTGAGAATTAAATATGATGATGGATATTTCAAATTTTTAATACCCAAAAATAGAGTTACAAGTTCTTCTGCAAGAATTTTTGCACTTTGGATTACTGTGCCTGCATTTATAATGGTAATTATTTCTTTAATATTCCTAAAAAATCAAACAAGACCAATAACTAACCTTGCTCGTGCTGCCGAAAGATTTGGAAAAGGAGAAGCAATAGAAGAATTTAAACCTTCGGGTGCACTTGAAATTAGACAAGCAGGAAATGAATTTGATAAGATGAGGAAAAGGATCGAGAGACACATAAATCAAAGAACGGAGATGCTTTCAGGTATTAGCCATGATTTGAGAACTCCATTAACTAGAATGAAGCTACAATTAGCCTTTATAAAAGATAAAGAGATTGTAAAAAAATTGACTGAAGATATCAATCAAATGGAAAAAATGCTGAATGAATATCTTCAATTTACTAGCTCTTCTTACATAGAAAAAGACGAAATGTTTAATTTAACTGATTTGATCTCAGAAATAATTAATAAATATGATAATGAAAATATTTCATACAATTTGATTCCAAGAATATATATCAATGGCAGAAAAAATTTAATCTACAGATGTATTAATAATTTAATTGATAATGCTCTTAAATATGCAGATAATGTTGCAGTAACTCTAAGTAAAAAAAAAACTAGCCTTTTTGTAATTATAGATGATGATGGACCTGGAATATCCAAGAATGAATATGAAAATGTTTTTAAACCATTCTACAAAATTGATAAAAGTAGAGCTGAGTCAAAATCGAGTGTTGGTTTAGGTTTATCAATTGCCTCTGACATTATAAAATCACATGGAGGAAATATTATGTTAGAGAAATCAAAAATGAAAGGTTTAAGAGTTAAGATTTTTTTACCGATTTAGATTTTTTTTTTTCAAATTTCTTTATTTTTGCTTCAAGTTTCTCAACACGTTGAGAAAGTACTTCAAATTCATCTTTACTCGTAAGTTTCATTTTTAAAACAAACTCATCTCTTTTTAATTTAAGAATACTAAATAATTCTGTCGTTAAATCTTTGGATGAAATTAATCCTTGTTCGATTAATTTAGCAAACTTATCAATTATAAATTTAGAATTTTTCATATTTAATATATACATTATAAGGATTACGTAAAATGTTCATTAATAATTTTGACCCAGTTGCATTTGAATTATTTTCTTTGGAGATAAGATGGTATTCATTATCTTATATTTTTAGTATTATCCTAGGATGGATACTGGCAAAAAAAATTTTTATAAAAAACTCAGAAATCTACAAAAAATTTGATGATTACATTACATATTTAATACTGGGCATAATTATTGGTGGAAGAATAGGATATGTTTTAATTTATAATTTTAATTATTACATCAAAAATTTTTTTGACATATTCAAGTTGTGGGAAGGTGGAATGTCCTTTCATGGAGGCTTGCTTGGAGTTTTTTTTGCAAGCATAATTTTTGCGAAAAAACAAAAGCAAAATTCTTTTTTATATATGGATGTTGTATCAATTATTGCTCCGATCGGAATTTTTTTTGGCCGTATATCAAATTTTATTAATTCTGAACTTTATGGTACTGTATCAAATGTGCCCTGGGCAGTTACTTTTATAAAAATAGACAATTTTTCTAGACATCCATCACAGTTATATGAAGCGTTTTTAGAAGGTATAATTTTATTTATTATATTAATTCACTCTAAAAATAAATATCGTGATAAGCCTGGTGTAATTTCAAGCTTATTTTTAATTTTCTACTCTATCTTTAGATTTATTATAGAATTCTTTAGAACTCCAGATGAACATCTTGGTGATATTATTTTCACACTTTCTATGGGACAGGTAATAAGTTTGCTATTTTTATTAGCAGGCATAATTCTTTTTTATTTAACTAATGAAAATAAACAGATCAAATAATTTACCACTAGATAAATTTATTAATATGGCGCTCTATGATGAAAAAAAGGGTTTCTATATGAAAAAAAATCCTTTTGGAAAAGATGGTGATTTCATAACTGCTCCAAACATAACACGAATTTTTTCAGAAATACTTGCTATTTGGGTTGTTACTTTTTGGAAGAGTTTAAACTCACCAAAAAAATTTAATTTAATCGAGCTTGGGTCTGGAAATGGGGAAATGATGAAAGTGATAATTCAAACACTGAAAAATTTTCCTGAATGTTATGAGTCTTGTAAATTCATGATTTATGAAAAAAGTAATTTTTTAATTAAAAAACAAAAAATAAATTTAAAATCTGAAAAAACTTTGTGGTTAAAAAATTTAAAAAATATTAATTCAAATCCAATAATTTTTTTGGCAAATGAATTTTTTGATGCAATTCCGATAAAACAATTTTTTAAAAAAAATAATTCTTGGTATGAAAAATTTGTTGATATAAATAATTTTAAAAATGCAAAATTTAATTACAAAAAAATAGATATAAAAAAAATCGAAAAATTTATCAATTTTGAAATTTCAAAAAATCAGAATATAATAGAATATTCACCTAATTCATTTAAATATTTAAAAAAAATTTATAATTTAATAAAAAAAAATAATGGAGGTATTTTAATTATAGACTACGGTTATATAGATCCGATTATTCGTGAGACGCTTCAAGCTGTAAAAAATCATAAATACTCCAATATATTAGAAAATATTGGAGACTCAGACATTACACACAATATAAATTTTAGTTTATTTGATAAATTTACCAAACAATTTAATGGCTTGAGTTCTATTTTAACAAACCAGAAAAAATTTTTAATAAGTATGGGAATTCTTCAAAGAGCAGAAATATTAAGTAAAAATATACCTTTTTCAAAAAAAACTGATTTATTTTATAGAGTTAATCGTTTAATTGATGAAAAACAAATGGGCGAATTGTTCAAAGTAATGCTAATAAAAAACAAAAAGAATAAATATAAAACAGGATTTGAAATTGATTAGATCAATTAAATTATCAAAAATTAATAACTTAAAACACGGTTTTTTTAATAGAGTTGGAGGTAAATCAAGGAAGATTTATAAAAGTTTAAATTGTGGATTTGGATCTAAGGATAATCCTATTGCAGTTAAAAAAAATTTAAACATTGTAAGAAAAAAAATTAGTAAAACAGCAAAAGGTATTTTTTTGTTACATCAAACACACAGTAGTAAATTTGTATATATAAACAAAACTTGTAAATTTAAACATAAACCAAAAGCTGATGCAGTAATTACTAATCAAAAGAACTTTCCAATTGCAGTTTTAACAGCTGATTGTGTTCCAATATTACTATGTGATAAAAAATTAAACCTAATTGCAGCTGTTCATGCTGGTTGGAAGGGAGCCTACAAAGATATTATTACAAATGTAATTCAATTTATGTTAAAAAAAGGATCTAAAAAAAAAAATATCGTTGCAGCAATTGGACCAGCGATTTCAATAGATAATTATGAAGTAAAAGAAGGTTTTAAAAAGAAGTTCATTATTAAGGATAAAAACAATAAAATTTTTTTTAAAAAAAAAGATAAAAAGCTATATTTTAATTTGCCTAAATACGTTAAATCCTTACTTTTGAAGAATAAAATAAAGAATATAGAAAATATTAATATAGATACTTTTGAGAAAAAAAATAAATTTTTTAGCGCTAGAAGAGCATTAAAATTGAAGCAAAATGATTATGGTAGAAATATTTCAATAATTATGATTAATTAGGTTTTTTTTAATGAAATTATTATCTGGTAACAGCAATAAGCCTCTCAGCAAAAAAATTGCTAAATATCTAAAATCTAAATTAGTAAATTCTAGTATTAAAAATTTTTCGGATGGAGAAATTTATGTTGAAATAAATGAAAATATAAGAGGAAACAGTATATTTTTAATTCAATCTGTTTCATCCCCTGCAAATGATAACCTTATGGAACTCTTATTATGTATTGATGCTCTTAAAAGATCATCTGCAAAAAATATTACTGCTGTAATTCCTTATTTTGGTTACGCAAGACAAGATAGAAAAGTTGCACCAAGAACATCTATTTCGGCAAAACTAGTATCAAATTTAATTACAAAAGCTGGTGCCGACAGAATTGTAACAGTCGATTTGCATGCAGGTCAAATTCAAGGGTTTTTTGATATTCCAGTAGATAATTTATTTGGTACTCCTATTTTTGCAAGGCACATTAAAAAAAAAAATTAAAAGTAAAAATCTCATTTGTGTTGCTCCAGATGTAGGGGGTACTGAGAGAGCTAGAGCTTTAGGAAAATTATTAAACGTTAGTTTAGCTATTGTTGATAAAAGAAGGCCTAAACCTGGCCAGTCTCAAGTAATGAATGTAGTTGGAGATGTTAAGGGAAAGACTTGCATTATTGTAGATGATATAATTGACTCTGGAGGAACAATTGTGAATGCTGCTAGAGCCTTAAAGGATAGAGGGGCTAATGAAGTTTATGTATACATTACACACGGAGTACTTAGTGGAGAAGCAGTAAGAAAAATTAAAAATTCAGTAATAAAAAATTTAGTAATAACTGATACAATAGATAACAATAGCAGAACTAAAGGTGTAAAAAACATTGAGGTACTATCAATTTCAAGCCTAATGGGAGAGGCAATTAAAAGAATATCTAATTCAACCTCTGTATCAGATTTATTTAAATAAATACCTTGAGTTATTAAGGAACTTGAGCTAAAAACCGTGTTTTTATGAATTCATTAAATGCTAATATTAGAAATAACAAAACTAAAGGTGAACTAAATACACTTAGGAATAACGGTAACGTGCCAGCGATAATCTATGGTGGTGAAGCTCAAAATGAAAAAGTTTCAATATCAAAAAAAATACTTAAATCACTTATTGAAAATGAAAACTTTTTATCAAGTATAATTACTTTAAATGTTGATGGTAAACCCCAAAAAGTTCTACCAAGAGAAATAAAATACGATATTATTTCAGATGAGCCTATTCATGTAGACTTTCTAAGAATTGTTACAGGAGTAAAAGTCAGAATTGAAGTACCTGTGAAATTTTTAAATCATGAGAAATCTCCTGGGTTAAAGAGAGGTGGAGTTTTGAATATAGTAAGAAGAAAAGTTGAACTTAAATGTCCAAGCGAAAAAATTCCTGAAAACCTTGTCATAGATCTTGATGGTGTTGATATTGGAGAAAGTTTTAAAATTTCTTCAATAAATCTAGATAGTGATGTTACTCCAACTATTCAGGGAAGAGATTTTGTAATTGCAACACTAGCTGCTCCGACTGTAATGAAAGAACCTGAAAAACCTGCTGAAGCCGAAGGGACTGAGGGTGAAGAAGGTGTTGATGGAGTAGATGCAACGACATCAGACGGTGATGATAAACCAACAGCTGATGGTGATAAAAAAGAAAGTGATGATAAAAAATCGACTGTGGATAAAAAATAACTTTTTTAATTTTGAATTTCATTTTCCAATATTAATATTTTATGCTTCTACTCGTAGGACTAGGTAATCCAACCCCAGATAGTAAAAACAATAGACACAATATTGGTTTCAAAATTATAGATGCTATAAATAAAAAATTTGGACTTTCTAAACAAAAACCAAAATTTAAAGGACTTCTTACAACCGGAAATGTTGGGGATCAAAAAGTTTATGCAATTAAACCTTTAACTTTTATGAATAATTCTGGAATTTGTATTAGAGAGTTAATTGAATATTTTAAAATAAATGCAGAAGACGTTATTGTTTTTCATGACGATTTAGATGTTGAGTTTGGAAAGATAAAAGCAAAGTTTGGTGGATCTAGTGCGGGGCATAACGGTATAGCTTCAATTGATAAATTTATTGGTAAAGACTACTCAAGAGTAAGGATTGGAATCGGAAAACCAAAAGATAAGATGGAAGTAAGTGATTTTGTACTTCAAAATTTTGATGAGGATGAAATGATTGGATTAGAAAAAATTACAGATAATATTACGGAGTATATTTCTATACTCATTGATAAAAAATTAGATTTATTTTCTAGTACTGTAAATAATAAGTAATGGGTTTTAAATGTGGAATTGTCGGTTTACCCAATGTAGGTAAATCTACATTATTTAATGCACTTACAAATTCATCCAAAGCACAGGCAGCGAACTTTCCTTTTTGTACTATTGATCCAAATGTAGGAGTGGTTCCGGTTCCGGATGAGCGATTATTAAAATTATCAGAAATTTCAAAATCTAAAAAAACAATTAATACAACTATTTCATTTGTAGACATAGCTGGTCTTGTGAAGGGTGCATCTAAAGGTGAGGGACTGGGTAATAAATTCTTATCTCATATCAGAGAAGTTGATGCAATTATTCATATGATCAGATGCTTTGACTCTGAAGATATTCAAAATGTTAATCAAAATGTTGATCCTATAAGAGATCTTGAGATTATTGAGACAGAGATGATGTTAGCTGATTTAGAGTCAATTCATAAAAGACTTGAAAAAAATAACAAAAAAAATGTAGATAAAATTCAGCTAAAAATTTTAGAAATTACATTAGACTGTATTAATAATAATAAAGATTTATCTATTTTAAAAAACCAGTTTGACATTAAAAATCTAAATCAAAGTGGATTGATATCTATTAAACCAAAAATATATGTTTGTAATGTTGATGAACAGAGTGTTCGAGATGGAAATAAATACACTCAAAATTTTTTAGAGAAATTTGGTAGTGAAAATAGTTTAATTATTGCAGCAGATATAGAAAATCAAATCAATGCGCTACAATCTGATGAAAGGAAAAATTATATGGATATGATTGGTTTGAAGAGCGCAGGATTAAGTATGTTAGTTCAAAAAGGTTACCAAATTTTAGAATTAGATACATATTTTACATCAGGTCCTGAGGAAACAAGGGCATGGACTATTAAGAAAAATTCTACTGCACCAAGAGCAGCTGGGGAAATTCACACAGACTTTGAAAAAGGTTTTATTAGAGCTGAAACAGTATCTTACAAAGATTTTATTGACTGTAATGGATGGATAAATTCTAAAGAGAAAGGAAAAATGAGATTGGAGGGTAAAGATTATATCGTAAAAGATGGAGATATTTTAAACTTCAGATTCAATACGTGACCAAATCTTTTTCATACTAAAATAAACTAGAGTAGTTAGAATTATTAAATAGACAATTGCCTTAAAACCCATCCTATGTCTCGCTTCTAAGTGTGGTTCAGCCGCCCACATTAAAAATGTCGTAACATCTTTTGACATCTGTTCAACGCTTGCAGTTGTTCCATCACCATACTCTATAATTCCTTCCGAAAGAGGAGCTGACATTTTAATTTTGTTTCCGTACATGTATTTGTTGTAATGAACACCTTCGTCTAAAACCATTCCTGCTGGTGCACTTTCGTAACCTTGTAGTAAAGAATATATATAATCAACTCCACCCCCTCTTGCTTTAACTAAGACAGACATATCTGGCGGATATGCGCCTCCATTTGCTGCCTGAGCTGCTTTTTCATTTTCATAGGGCATAACAAATTTATCTGATAACTTTGCAGGTCTTGTGAACATTTCTCCATCTGCATTAGGTCCGTCTACAACCTCAAATGATGCAGCTATCGCCTTAGCTTGTTCTATTGAAAACTCTGGACCACCCTTCTCTGCCAAATTTCTATAACTTAGATATTTCATTGAATGACAGGCAGCACATACTTCAGTATAAACTTGATAACCTCTTTGAAGCGAAGCTCTATCAAATTTTCCAAAAACTCCTTTAAAACTCCAATCTGTTTTCAAATAATCAACTTTTTCAGCAGAAATTGACGATGAGTGAATGTTACTTATTAGAAATATGATTAAAAAGAATTTAATTGCAATTTTCACTTTATTCTATTTTTCTTTCCTTTTGTTTAGCCATAGCAAGGTTTGGATTACCACCTAAAACTGGCTCTGTAATGCTTAGTGGTATAGGTAAAGTCTTTTCTTTAAAACCTAAGATAGGCAATATAATTAAAAAATGAGCAAAATAGTATGCAGTAGCAACTCTTGCTATTAATAAATAAAGCCCTTCTGCTGGCATAGCACCAACGTAACCTAAAATTAAAACATCAGCTACAAGTATCCAATAAAATTGTCTATACAAAGGTCTGAATACTGCGGATCTTATTTTTGAAGTATCCAACCATGGTAAAACTGCTAAAATTAGTATTGCTGACAACATTGCCACAACACCAAGCAATTTATCAGGTACAGATCTTAAAATTGCGTAGAAAGGTAATAAATACCATTCAGGTACAATATGAGCTGGTGTTACCATAGGATTAGCTTCAATATAATTATCTGCATGACCTAAAATATTTGGTGTATAAAATACAAAAAAAGCAAAAACAATAATAAACATAAGTAAAGCAAACCCATCTTTAATCACTATATAAGGATGAAATGGAACGGTATCTTTTGATGGTTTTTTAATATCTATTCCAATTGGATTATTATTTCCTGGAACATGTAATGCCCAAATATGTAAAACAACCAATCCTAAAATTAAAAATGGAATTAAATAATGCAAAGTAAAAAATCTAGTTAAAGTTGGGTTATCTACCGAATATCCTCCCCATAACCAAGTAACGATGCCCTCTCCAACAAGAGGAATTGCGCTAAATAAATTTGTAATAACTGTTGCTCCCCAAAAGCTCATTTGTCCCCATGGCAACACGTATCCCATGAATGCTGCTGCCATCATTAATAAATAAATAATAATTCCTAATATCCAAATAATTTCTCTTGGCGACTTGTATGAACCATAAAACAGTGACCTAAATATATGAATATATACTGCTAAAAAAAACATTGATGCACCATTGGCATGAATATATCTAATCAACCATCCATAGTTGACATCACGCATGATATGCTCAACACTTTCAAATGCCATATCAGCATGGGCTATATAATGCATTGCTAGTGTTAATCCCGTAACTATTTGAGTAATTAAACAGAAAGTCAATATTCCTCCAAATGTCCACCAATAATTTAGATTTTTTGGAGTTGGGTAGTCCGTCAAATGATTTGCAAGTGTCAATAATGGTAATCGGTCATTAAACCACTGTCCTACTTTTGATTTTGGTTTATAATCGTGATTACTCATTTAATGTTTATCCAATTTTTATAGTGTTAGAATTAATAAAAACATATTTAGGTACTTCCATATTTAGAGGTGCAGGTCCTTTTCTAATTCTGCCAGATGTATCATAATGGGAACCATGACAAGGACAGAACCAACCATTATAATCACCTTTATCGTTTAAAGGCACACACCCTAAGTGTGTACAAACGCCCAACATTACTAGCCATTCAGGGTCTTTTGCTCTGTCTTCATCTCTTTCGGGATGAATTAAATCCTCCATCTTAACTGATCTAGCATCATCAATTTCAGCTTTAGTTCTTCTTCTAATAAACACTGGTTTACCTCTCCACAATACAGTAATTGTACTTCCGGGTTTAACTGCGCTAACGTCCACCTCTGTACTTGCTAATGCTTTCACTGAAGCATCAGGATTCATCTGATCGACCATTGGCCAAACTACGGCCGCAGCTCCTACAGCTCCTACGGCTGTGGTGGCTGTATATAGAAAGTCTCTTCTTTTCGTTTTCTTTTCGGACACTTTATAGTTGCTTGTTATATTTATCTTTTTTTGGTTTAAATAAGTTAATATACAAATTCATATAATATAAAATAACAATTTTACTACTGAAAGAATGACACATAATTCAACAGTTTTAGGGCCTAAAATAGCTTTATATGAGCCTGATATTCCTCAAAATACAGCAGCAATTATTAGAACATGTGCTTGTTTAGGTGCTAAATTAGAAATAATAGAACCATGTGGCTTCCTATTATTAGATAAAAGATTTAAAAGAGTAGTTATGGACTATATGAATTATAGTCAAATTAAGTTTTATCAAAATTCAGAAAAATTTTTTGCTGAAAAAAAAAACCAGAGAATCATATTAATGACAACTAAAGGATCAGTAAATTATACTAAATTCAAATTTCAACAGGATGATACAATATTATTCGGAAGAGAAAGTGCTGGAGTACCCAATAAGATACATAAAATAATTAAAAATCGTTTAAAAATACCAATGAATAATAAAGTAAGATCTCTTAATATTGCATCTTCAGTTGCCATTGTTCTGGCAGAAAGTTTACGTCAAATGGGACTAATATAGCATGAATATCTCAATCAAAAAAGACTTGGTAAGTAATTGGTTTAGATTATTGCAAAATTCAATATCCGATGACATTTTAAAAATTGAAAAAAATAAAGTAAATTTCCAATCAACTTCTTGGAAAAGAAGTACTAAAAAAGATGAGGGTGGTGGTGAATATAAAATTCTTAAGAATGGTAAAATTTTTGAAAAAGTAGGAGTAAATTATTCAAAAGTTTATGGAAAATTTCCAAAAAATTTTCAAAAGAGTATTCCAGGAGCTAACAAAGATCCTAAATTTTGGGCTTCGGGCATATCAATAGTTATGCATATGCAAAACCCAAATATTCCTGCAATGCATTTTAACACTAGATTTATTTGTACAACGAAAAATTGGTTTGGTGGTGGTATGGATATAACACCAGCGATAGAAGATAAAAAGGAAAAGGATCATTTTCATAAAGTTTTAAAAACTATGTGTAATAGACACGATAAAAATTATTATAAAAAATATAAAAAATGGTGTGATCAGTACTTTTATTTGCCTCACAGAAAAGAGGCAAGAGGTATTGGTGGAATTTTTTTTGATTATAAAAATAATAATTTTGAAAATGACTTTAAATTTGTTAGAGATGTTGGTGTGACTTTTCAAATGCTATTTAATGAAATAATTAAAAAAAAAATTAAAAGAAAATGGACTTTAAGTGAAAAAGAGGCTCAGTATATTAAAAGAGGTCGATACGCAGAATTTAATTTACTCTACGATAGAGGAACAAAATTT
>MDTD01054197.1_pt1 | contig 12379 bp, 10 predicted proteins | sample 811221 | NCBI WGS metagenome assembly MDTD01 (sample SAMN05326646, study PRJNA326480) | marine metagenome | isolation source: seawater | place: Pacific Ocean: South West | collected 2011 | reverse complement strand
GTTGTCTGAGGAGCTAGAAGGAAACTACACGTGGGATGAAATAACGAAACGTTTCAACGAGGAAACAGGGAAAGACGTATGTAAATTGACTGTCTTCAGATTTTGTAACAGTAGAGGTTGGCATGAAGTTTATGACAAAGAGTGTACTGCTTCCCCCCCCCTGCTCTCAGGCTCTCTCCCACGACACAAAACGTTTTGAAGTTCGCGCGCGTGTTCTCGACATGTACAATACTGTGGTGCTTCACAGGGATATGTAAAATAATCGTATTTGAAATAAAAATCCATGATATGAAATATGACGAGTCACAGACCATCAAATTTTCCAAGGCCTGGAGGATAATACATAATGTAGTCTCAGGTGACTACAACTAATTCACACCGGTGCCGCTGCCTTTTTCAGTTTCAAAATGCACGCAAAATGCACGCATCACTAGTCGACGGGCGCAACCGCAACGCGGGGGCGCCGTCTGCAAGCAATATTACGCAGACCTGTAGCGCAAGAACACTCACGCTCAGGCACGCCTTTCGATACGGCGACGGTGTTCCGTTTGTACTCTACGTACACGGGATAAAGAAATGTCAAAACGCCACTTACGCGATCTAACTAACGCCTCTCTCCTTGAACGCCGCGGTGTTCCAAAAGTAATTTGTCTCACAACACAAATGCAAAAAGTACTAATTATAGCGTTTATCACAGGTTACAGATCTCGTTTCTCCGCGGTCTGAAAGCACCAGGGTCGCTGATGACACTTGTAGAAATTCCTGTGGAATTTCGCCCAGAGAGGAACAAGAACAAGAGTTGTACGCATACCTGAAATGTGCCGAGGACGAGTTTATGCATACTCGACTAGAATTATCTTCTCAAGGTGAAACAACGTCAAAAATGAGAGTCACTTTGGTAGACTGGTTGATTGAGGTATCTGAAGAGTTTGATTTGGTTCCAGAGACGACATTTCTATCTGTTTACCTCATGGATAGATACCTACGGATTGGTGATATTTCACGGAAGTTGCTCCAACTATTAGGTATAACTTCCTTGTATATTGCGGCTAAGTTTGAAGAAATCTACGTACCACGAATTGATGAGTTCTGTGATATTACCGATAATACATATACGCAAGAAGAAGTTATTGGCATGGAGCGTCAGGTTTTGCAAGTGGTCAAGTTCCGCATTTGTCAGCCAACAGCATGGACCTTTGTGGCACGGTACTTACAAGTCCCTGAGCCAGATGACGCAGATTTCCTCACTAGCTACCTGTGTGAGCTGACGTTGCTTGACTGTACATTCTATTCCTTTAGACCATCTAGAATTGCTGCTTGTTCTCGAATGCTCGGTATTTCACTAACTGGGGGCTCTTGGTCGTCGCAACTCAGGGACCAGACTGGATATGGCCAATCTTGCTTACGAAGCTGCGCGGTGAAGCTTAAATCACTTGCTACAAGCGATGCAGTGACACAGCTTGCGGTGCATGAAAAATATTCCAGCTTACGTTTCAGCGGCGTGGCGAAAAGACTTCTCCTCGGAGAATGGATATGGCCAATTTAGCTCACCCAACGAATCATTAACGTACCAAGTATATGCGTTGTAAAACTATTCATGGCTTCCTTACAATACTACGTATACATTTGGTGAAAATAACTGTTTCACAAATGCACTTCCTCTTGAACTGCTTGAGTAAAAACGCCTCGATGATTGGCGAGCCCAACGCATCATGAAACGCATTACGTTTGATCGACGCAAGATAAAATTTGATGTTTGCTCGATTTGGGAAATTTGCACAAACGTCTGGAACATCTCGATGTGATTCAGACCGTCACAATCTGTAGATAAAATTCGTTCCAAACAAAAAAGCAGAGCTTCGCACGCCTCATGGATGTCCAATTTTACGCATGATATAAATTGTTTAGCGATTCGCCTTAGGAGAGCAGAATCAACGTGCATCTTTATGTTACCTCCCCTACTTGTGGCTACACGCTTCTGTAGGTTTGAAAGTGTTTTCACATTTTCAAACTGAACGCCAAGTTGCATCACACTGGCTGACTTATTTTCCGTACAAGATAACCGCTTCAGTGCGAATTGTAGCAACGAACACTCATGCTTAGATGCCAGTGAATGCTCAATGAGTGTCCTGCTAGCACACTCGATTTTTGTATCTTTTGAATTTGAGTTACGTTCCAAGAAGCACAAAAATGCTCGCATGAAGTAATCCATAACGATTAAACCGAAATGATTTCTTTCTAGGTTGAATTTTTCCCATGTCAGCTTAAGATATCGAATAAACGCCGTGTTGAAAATGCGAGAAAATGCTGAGTCACATTTTTCCTCGCATGATTTACCGTCAGAGGTGAAACTTGGACTTTCCAAAAAATATGTCAGTACCTGTAAGAAGTCATGAACTCGAATGGACTCTTCTGTTGAGGAAATGTTGTCTCGAGCGCTTTGCAACTCTTTAAATGTATGATCAAGCACACACGATAATGTAGTGTTGCGGAATTTCTGAAGGAAATGTGCTGGTGTATCATGGTTGCTCGTCCGAACGACGATAGCCTTGTCCTTCTCTACGTGAACTGGGCGAATAGGTTGTGTAATCACATTTCGGACGCGTTCCCGACAGACGGTATCGTTATGATAGTGTCCCGCGAATCTGGAAATAGTAAGTCGCGTAGCGGATTTCCACTGACTTCTAGTAGAGTGAAGGCGGTTGTCTCGGTGGGGACTGTCAAACTTGAACTTTGTCTGTGAAATATAACTCTGGCCAGTCATGCTACTACACAAGCAACGTATAATTTCCAAGATCATAAAACTGGTCGTGCGTAATTCTACATGCTTGGTGTCTTGTGAGACTGTCACCAATAGTTCATCTACTGAACACTCAAAGAACCATGACATCAGCTCTTCTTTCCGCACGCTGTTTGGAGATGATGTGTTTTGTGCTTCTATGCTACCGAGCACGACGTTACGAATAAAAGTGAAAACGAGTTCTATATTCTTGAACCCACCAGCACCTCCTTTCAGCACTCCGCTTTCAAGTTCACGCAGTGGAACAATCAGTAGTGAGAGTAGTACCTTTGTTGCAGAAACGTCAGCCAATAACAAGTCGATGACTGTACGCCGATACAGAAGTTGCGTGTTTCTTGCTGGTGTATTTTCTACATCATTCTCTGGAGGTAGCGTCAAAAACACAATGATTTTCAGCACGTTCTGAATTAGTTTCTGGTCAGTTGGGTAGTTCTTCAAGAGCGGCAATAAATCTTTAAAGACTACGTTCCAAGCAACAAGCTGTGTTGCGACTGGCTTCGCGGGGCATGAGTCTCGACGTAAAAACTGCTGCATGTCATGTAAACATTCGTAGCAGTGCTCATCACGACGGTATACGCCTTTTATGGTTCTACCTAAACTAGATGCACAACTCAGAAGGTGGGCCTCATCTACTTTGTTAAGCGGCATTTTGATACCCGTACTCGCGTTCGGAACGTTGTTACCTTTAACCGCTGGACCAGCGGTTGTCAAGCTGTGACGTAATCGGGTCGAGGTTTCAAGTTGGACTCATAAGCCGAACAGAGGCGACAGACGGAACTCGGCTGCGAAGCGAAAGTGCCAAACCATTTTTAAAGAGTAAGAGTCTGGTATCGTAATGTAGAACCTCAACACCTCTTCGTCGCTGGGAATATGTAAGTTGTTAATATTAACGACCTAAAAAATTTGAATCTTGCATACTAAAGCGCCGGAAAAGATAGAATTTCTAGTCAATAAGGGCCAGTAACAGATAGAAATTCGGAAATAGAAATCGCCGACTTATTCGTATGCCGATAAGGGCCGTTTTTTTTCATAACAGATTGCTTATCGGCATAAATCTTATGCGGACAAGCTTTTTATCCGCATAAATCGGGCGATTTTATGCCGACAAGAACCTTGTCCGCATAGCGAGGACTCGTCACGTGACGAGTTAATTTTTAGGGGGTCCTATGCCGACAAGGAATTTCTATCTGTCACTGGCCCTAACACTTGTATGCTGATGGATTAGGGACCCCGTGGGAATATTACGCGGAAAGATTTATCACGCCTCGCAGCGTGGCCCACACTGCGTGGGGCGAATAGGCGTGGACTCGCGATCCTGGCTGGACTGCCAAAAACATAGTGCAGAGCGCGGATCTACGCGACTCACATGGGGCGTTTTGTTTTTTCCTCGTACGACTTTGGAATCGCCACCCCAACAAAGGTGAGTTGTTCTTGATCTCTTCCAGCACGAGAAAACCGACGTTCTCACCGCCACGTTGCCCTAGCTTGCTGTTTCGATCGCTTACAATCATGAAAGGGATACACTTTCATGCGCCGTGAAAACAAAAAACTCAGTCAAGGTGGGTACGTGAGAGCGCTTTTAAAGGACGTACTGACATAACGCTTGTCAGAAGGTGCAAACTCGACAAGCTAGCGATCTCAAAGAAGCCCTCGCGTTACAAGCTAGTCTGTTACGAATGATGGAAAAAAGTTCTTAATTGTTATATGGTTCGCTGAAATGGGCAAAAATGAAGTCTATGTTGATCAACAGGGGCTTTTCACGCTCAGCATGCTGGAATGACACTTTTTGCATCTATCATTGTTTCTTCTTCAAAGACTGCTTGTTGGATATATGCTTGGAATGATAAAAATGTCCGAAGAGTGCAAGTAAAGTTCCCATGTAAAACAATAGAATTTTCGAAAGGAATTTCGGATACGGTGAGAACCTGCTGCAGAACAGTGCCTGAGCCAGATTTAAGACAAACTGGAACATTTGCATCTGTGTGAGATACTTTCCCCACCACAAGTATGTTTTTCTTTTCCTTGTATCTTTTCCGATTATGATGGCAAGAAGATAGTACGAATACATGCACACGTGTACCCACGAATTGAGTGCTGCACTGAAATAAGCGTCACCGCCTGGTGCGACTCTAACGATCATCCACCATATGAAGGATATTGTCGCGTGGTGGTACACGTGCAAGAAGCTTATTTGATTGATATTGCCTTTCAGTAGCATGATAAACGTATCAAAGAATTCATAAATTTTGCTCAGAAAGAATATGTATAAATACTTTGCAAGTCTTGTTTCATTTGCGTTGTAACTATTGCCCCATAATTTGTATTCACCCTTATATGCTTCTCGTATGCATCCATAGCACATGTACGCGCTTAAAAAGATCAGACAACTGTTGTGAATAATGATGAATGTCTTCAGGGCGGCAGAACCAGCTGGTTCTGCTTTTGGCCGTGCTTGAACTTGCATCCCCACACAGATAACCATCAAATAACAAAGGATACTTGAGACAAGTATGGTTGGGGACTCCACTGCGGGCCACTCTCGCGTGATTGAACTTACAGGATGTACCTGCCAATCAAGTTGGTCTAGCAGTCGAAACACTGAACTGGAAACTTTCGAATCCCAGACCGTCCAAAATCGCGTGTAAGAACTCCACATCATAAGCTGCTAGGTACAGTCGCTTCGCGCACGTCGCTTGACTATCAGCTCAAGTCAAATGGGTTGACAGAAAAGATGAACGATAACAGTATGAATCCACAAGAGTTCCACTGTGCGTATGATGGCGTGGCGCTCTGGTCGGCCCGCATGCTCCTCAACGTTGTCTGACGTACATCTAGGTTGACTGTTCCGCAAATAATTTTATTTGATGGTGAAATGTAGGATTTCATAGTGACGATTGCGAAGATAATCTTGCATAAGGATGCGGACGTGACGGAAGCTCGTGTCGATCAACGAAAACAGTCGCTTCGTCGTAGCACTGGTCGAAGCCACCTGAGCCAGGCGCGGAACTATTTCATACAACTTCAATTGAGAGTACGAGTTCATGCCTGGGCATACGCTCAAAGTTTCAGGGCTTTCGTCTGCAGTGAGCGAAGAAACCGTTCGCACAGTTTTTAGCACTTTTGGCAAAGTTATCGAGTCTAGGAAGGAGAACAAGGGGAATAAAGGCGAGCGGGCGACCACTTTCGTTACGTTCGTGCACAGGTTTGGTACAAATCTATGACTTATAACATTGCTAACGCTCAAAGGCAGTGAAGACGCTATGGAAGCCGTTCGTAACATGCATGAGTCTATGTTATATGGCTCACCAGTCCAAGTTGCCCTTGTACAAGTGTAGACTATAAACGAACGTTCCACTCATCTTTCTATGATCTTGAACGTATAGTCGGTGGCACATGTGATGTAACGAACCCATGATAGAGCCGAGTACCCACTCTTTTCTGCCACTTTCAAGTATCGAACTTGTGTGCCACTTGGTGTGTAGTACGGGATGTTGAAGTCCACTTCTACGTGTTTGTGACTCGCACGTGAAGAATCTGATTTCACGGTTGGAACAGATAGAAGTAAAACGAGCTCGACATTTTTACCGCCGGTGATATTTTTTAACCGCCAGCTGATCGATTCTAGTTCTGGTTTGTACACAACTTCTCCAAGTTTACACTGTATTTCTGGTTTAGTGGCATCTGACTCAACAGGGATTAACAAATTGATGTGCTGTGCAGCAAATCTATCCTTGAATAAAGTGGATAGTTTGACACTATACTTGACTTTCGTACCCCCAATTAAGCTTCGTTTCGCTTCGACCCAAACTAGGGGAGCGACGCCGGAAGACATTCGGTATGTCATCAACTCTGAAAGCCCGTCTGGAGGGACAAATTCAATGTTTCGATCTGTAGCGAATTCATGGAGTTTAACGCAATGGTGAAACTTCACATCTTCCATACTTGAAGAACTATCAAATCCCTCACGTCCACTATATTGTGGTGAAAACGCAGCATTCAAGCCAAGGGTACACTCAGGCATTCCACTTAGCTGGCACTTCATCTGTACTGCACCTTGTAAAGAAGAACGAGTTACTTCACCGAAACTGTTCACATTCAAGGAACATTTCTCCGTCAAATCCAAGAAAATTTCGTTTTTAGCGTAACACACACCCTCAGACCGCCATGAAAGCGCACCTGTAACGGTGGGTGGAGCTTGGGCCAAGTCAAGGCGTTGCGCGTCAAGGGTGATGAACTGTTGAAGAACATGTCCTTCGGTGAATTGTGGGAATCCATAGTCCATCGTTTCATCCAACAGTTCGTATATAAGTACAAAATTATCTCGTATGGATTCTTCCTCCAACTGCCCAAAATAGTGCCTCAGAAGTTCGACTAAACTGTGAATGAACTTGAAAATGAGAGCAGGATTCGCGTCTGTTTGACAGGTGCAGAGAAAGATCAAATCCCTGTGCCTCACATGGAAGAAAGCATGTTCTCCAGATTGTAGCGCAAATGTGGGTGCTAGATGCAGCTCACCAGCTTCCTTGATAGCCGTTGAAAATTGAAGCAGGTAATCTTGAGGAGGGCGCTCACCCCAGTCCCTTCTCAACAACAGAGTGCAAGAAGAGTTCAATATGTCCAACGTGCAGCAATTAGCCATGGCGGACAATATTATGCTTACAATCGAACGATTTTACAATTGCAAGGGCTTACGCTGAGTGAGAATACCCCAATTATCGACATGTGAACGCGCGATTTTAACACGTTCTTACCGCTCGCACCTTGCAGGCCAAGCTTCTTCAGCCCAAGCTTAGCGGACTAAGTTCAGAGAAACGCTGCTTTCTCCACAAAAATGACTGTGATTCCGGAAATACAATATGGGTAAAAATGAAAATGAATAAGTCACATCTGCGTTTTCTCGCGCCGTCGCGCGTCACTCCGCGCCGCGCGCGCGTCAAGGCGACGCGGAGTCAACGGATCTTTCCGCGTACCGTGTCATCCGACCGTTTACGTTTGACTTCTACGCGTGGGTGTTGACGAAAGACGACCGTTGCGGCGATCGCAGGATGTAACTTTTGGGGTTATAGAGGCCGTCGCGTACGTCGCGCATGTCGCGCCCTCGTGCGCGCCGAAACGCGTCTCTGACCGTGTCGATGGCACGGAGAAGGTCTATGGCGAGTAACCGACGATGTTTAGATCGCCGAGGGGCGACTGTATCCCTTGAGAAGGACGTGAGCAATCACACAACGTGAGGTAGTAGCGACCGAGGAGTGCGATTTGTCTCTGAATTTTTCAGATTACACTGCTGATGACGAAGGGAACGTCAAATGCGTTCTAGTTGAGCGAGCGTTGATAAGTCCGCAGCCATGCTTCGAGCGTGCGGTGTGTCAAGTGAGTGGCGTGTCTTCAGTGTCACAGAAGGCGCCAAGACGATGCTGTGCGAGGTACGTGTTTGAGACGCTCAGCACTTCCTAATTATCGTTTACAAACAACATAACAATGATGATATCGCTACCATGAGAAGATAACATGAGAGTACACGCAGAAACGACTTGTGTATAAACTATCATGGGACGGGACAACGCGTGAACCAGCCGAACACGAGCTCAAAGTGTACGCATAGATGTAAAATAGTGTTTTCATCTTTACTGCGCAATTTCAGCGCGCTTTGCATCCGAACACCGTCGGTGCGTTCGCGCAAAGTTTGTAATTCTAGACCATGTGCGGCTTGAAAATCACCACTGGTGATTCACCATCACCTCATCGCAGTTTTTAGAGAAATTACACGCATGATGCATGAATTTGCCGTGCATGGTGCCAACGCCATACTGAACGAAACGTAACGAGCTTGGCGGTGTTTGAAAGTTCTTGAAGTGTAGAAAATATATCCGCGACGCGCAGCTAACGGAGCGCGCGTCGCGACGCAAGGTGCACGCGAAGGTAAAAGTCGCACATTTTACCGTTTTTTTAGGTATCACTGATGACGAAAATATGCTTATGCTTATGCTTATGCTTATGACGCATTATGGCGTTTGAAATATTTGAATCAGAAGGAACTGTTGGCACTTTGCGTGTACGCGGCACATCACCGGAGACGCTGTGCGCACGCCGTGCACCCGTCCGCACAGCGACACGAGAAGCAGTCAAGATTTCGACCCTTCATGTCAGAAAGTCTGGAACCGAACTACGAGACGGAAAAAAGTAAAGATCTATCACATCACCGGATTCTCACAGGGAGACTGATTACCACGGCAGACTTGTGTACCCAGTTCATCGAGGAATTCTCTGAAAATGGTGTCATCAAATACATGGTTCAGCTAGTGCGTGATGACAATCTTGCGCTAAGTCGCTGTGTTAACATGCGTGTAGGAGTCACTCCTGTCTGGGGCAAACGGCAGGGAGTTTGAAATATGTTTAGCTGACTTGAAAGTGGTGAGTATGACTGGTCATACACAGTAAATAGCAAGATCTCACATGTTGTCAGTTCAATTCGGATATGCTCTATGGTGATATTCTACGCAATATTAAGCGTAACACACGCCGCTACATAAGCATTTTTTCTGAGGTTATTGACGAACTGGTTGAAAAGCGCAGTAGTGCCGTATTGGAAGGGGATTTGCCACACGAGGTATAGTTACGTGCGTTCATTTGTCAGGATCTTTAACTCTTCCTTAGACCAACGACAGTGTGATGGCACATACTGGGGAAATTCCGAGCTCATTGCACCGCAGCTTTCGTGTTTCTTTCAAAGCTGAAAGAACTGAAGCAGTGATGAAGCTGCGTGACATTCGAGCTTCTAGTATAGGACACTTGGTGGGCTTTAAGGTTCGGTTCGTGTGTGTGTGTACCTCATGCCACGCTAAATCACTCAACAGGGTATATGTACGCGTATTAGTGATGTGAAACCACTTTTGCAAGTGGCATGTTTCACTTGTGATGTCTGTGATAAAGCCACTTACCAGGTGAGATCTTAGCGCCAGATAAGTCAAAAAATCATATCAGAACGTTTTTAAAGGAGGTTTTGGGCGAACATTTCACACCGTTATCCAGTTGTCCATCAAAAACATGCAAAACTGCTTCCACAGGTAAGAAATCAAAATGCTTCTTGTTTTCTTCTCACTCTCTGTTTACAAGTAAACCTCGTTCTTGAGACACGGAACTCCAAGTTCATTGAATTTCAGGTATTTCATACGCTTGCCATCCTCGTTTAATCTAACCACATCATCAAAGGAAGCGAGGATACAAGAATTACCGGACGACGTTCCCGTTGGACATACACCTCGATCTCTTAACATACACATTAAGGGAAACTTGGTGCGGAGCGTAGGTCCAGGAGATACGGTGAATGTACATGGTATCTTTCTACCTACAGGGCATACGTCTATGCAAAATCACTTGCTCACAACTACATATGTCGATGTGATGAATATCCGCAGACTGAAAGAGAAAAATACAGATGTGCAAGTTGAAGCAAGTATGCTAGATAAAATTCAGAGGTATCGCCAGCGAGGTGACTTCTATTCGCAGTTGGCTGCTTCAATAGCGCCGGAGATATTCGGCCATGTTGATGTAAAAAAAGCCCTACTACTACTTTTGTGCTCTGGAGTGTCACGAGGGCGACAAGATGGTGTTTCAATCAGAGGAGATATACATATTTGTCTGATGGGCGATCCTGGAGTGGCTAAATCACAACTGCTTAAGCACATTGTGCAATTAGCCCCCAGGGCTGTATACACGACTGGAAGGGGAAGTAGTGGTGTTGGCTTGACAGCCGCGGTACAACGGGACTCTATTACTGGTGAGATGGTCCTCGAAGGAGGCGCACTTGTGCTAGCGGACAATGGCATCTGTTGTATTGATGAGTTTGATAAAATGGATGAAAGTGACCGAACGGCTATACACGAAGTGATGGAACAACAGACAGTCAGCATTGCGAAAGCTGGTATAACAACTACTCTGAATGCACGCACCGCAGTTTTGGCTGCGGCAAATCCAGCGTTTGGACGGTACAGACTATCGGCTACACCTCAGGAAAACATCAACCTGCCTGCTGCACTCCTAAGTCGATTTGATCTTATGTGGTTGATACTGGATAATGCAGATGTTGAGAACGACATTGCCCTCGCGCACCACATTCTCCACGTGCACAAATGTGGACAGCCACCGACGAACGAAGAGTCAGCACATATGAATATGGTTGATCTGAGAACATATGTTGCGCTTTCTCGGAAGTTTGAACCTTACGTCCCAGAAGATCTCGCGGACTATGTCGCCAATGCATATGCAGAAATGCGGGTTCACGAATCACAAGCGGCAGAACAAGCTACTGGTTACACCACAGCGAGAACTTTGCTTTCAATATTGAGACTTGCGCAGGCACTCGCTCGCCTTGGATGGTCAAGTCAAGTTGCTGAGCAAGATATTAATGAAGCCCTTCGCTTGATGAAAATGTCCAAAATGAGCTTGACAACTCAAGTCAAACATTCTGAAGATGATCGTGTGACCTCTATTTACAAGCTTCTGCGACAGTGGGCAGAATTGAACGATAACACTTCGATCAATTACAGCGATGCCGTGAGCCTTGCACTCAACAAAGGCTTCTCACAGGAAGCGCTTGACGCTTGTTTGCAGGAGTATGAGGCGCTGGACGTTTGGGTAATTGACGATCAGCGTAGTATTACGTTCGTTAGCTAGTACAGCTTAGATGTTTCCTCTTGTATTGAAAATTTCACGACTCTGCCCAAATGCTCAATTGGAGGACGCTTAACCAGTGACTGAAAGTTGAATCTATTTTGCATTTTTATGCGTCAACTATCTTCTTTTGTAACGTTATAACATACCTTTTCCATTTTCGCAAATTCCCATTCCTTGTTCTGCATGGACCGATGTCAACATAATTTTGTGTCATTAGAAAGTACTAGCAACGTACACAAAGTGGGCAGTTACTCCTAGTGCGTAACCACTTAGATATACAGTCTAGGTGGAAAACATGACCACAGTGACCCCAAGCTATACTCAGTCCCTCGTCTGTTGCAGTACTTGGGTTCGCTTGGAATTCAATGCTAGGTTCATGCAAGCTATTTCTGCATATTGCACACGTATCTGTACATATTGACCACGACCACACTGCTACAGCATTCCACTTGAAAATATTTGAGTCAACTTGGACAACGAAAGAAAATGTGCGCAATCTAATTGTTACCTTCTTCACCTCGAACGTGGTCGAGCTTGGGACTGTACGGGTCATGAAGTCTATGTAAGCGTCAAATTCGCCACCAAGTTCTGCGCGTTTGCGGCTTCTCTACCGAAGTGTCGTCGTAATAATAATACCCGCCAGACGCGAATCGGGCTAAATCCGAGGTGACGTTATTCATGTACACAGTACCTGGTATTTAACACATGTTATAATCTAGTATCGCGATCAAAATACTATCCAGCACTTGGAAAACGTAATAAACAACTCGCGATAACCCGGTGATTACCCGATGATGTTGTGTAGCCCCGCGTTCGAAAGCTCTCGTTAAATGCTGTCTAATGGTTGCATTTGCGCTATTCTTTTTGAATTTCGCCGGAAACTGCAGTTGAAATTTTTCCTCATGG
>MDTD01066450.1_pt1 | contig 12380 bp, 11 predicted proteins | sample 811221 | NCBI WGS metagenome assembly MDTD01 (sample SAMN05326646, study PRJNA326480) | marine metagenome | isolation source: seawater | place: Pacific Ocean: South West | collected 2011 | reverse complement strand
GTAAGCTATTTCAGTTTTGTTACCCTTACCACTTTAGGATACGGCGATGTGGTTCCGGTGAGCATCACCACCAGGACCCTCGCACTGGTTGAAGCTGTTGTGGGGCAACTCTTTATTGCAATTTTGATCGCTCGCTTGGTCAGTCTCAGCATAGTCCATGAGTCGATGAAAGATACTGATGCCGTATCCGGAAGCTGAGTTCTAGCGAACTACCATGACCCATATGCCGTAAACCAGAGGGATGGTGGCAAGCCAACCCAGAAGGCTCCATCGGCGGTATGCTTTTATAAATCCGGCAGGGTCTCCAGATTCGGCGCAAGTTTTCATCCTGAATTGGTCAGGCAGAAGAACCAACAGCCATACTATCGTGGATGCAGCCAGGGCGACGATTCCTTGCACCAACCAGGGGTTTTCCTGAAAAGTGAGACCGTTTATGCCGGCCATGGCAAATCCGGGTACAAGTATCAAGCCACCACCGGTGAAGGTGAGGAACAGGTCTGCTTTGAGAATGGAGATGGAAGCAAACTTTCTCAGGCTCTCTTCGTCGGATTTACTTGCCCAATGGGCCCAGAGTCCGGTGGTGATAACGTTGCCGACCATCAGCACAACTCCCAGAATATGTAAGAATTTTAGAATTTCCATGCTACCCTCTTTTGTAAATCCGCCCTTTCCAGGACACTCCGGCGCCATTGTATGCTGCAAATGATGCCAGTCCTATAAACACCGTTATCGATACCGCTAGAGGCTGTAAGATTATGCTCAGGCGAGGTTGGCCCAATCTGATCGCCAGAATGAACCGGAGCAGTAAACTGATCAAAAACTGAGTAAAAAAGGGAAGGGCTACTCCCGTGGAGCCGACAGCAAAGAATATCGCCGCTAAGGCAATCGGCAGGGAGTGTCCGAGTGAGAGGGCGGTGAGGCTGAGAAAGAAAAGGAAAGGACGATTATTGAAAGCCGGGTAGATGTTTTTCTTGAATCCGTTCCAGATCGAGGTGAAGTTCCTGTACATACGGCAGTGAACTTTTGTCGAGGCATCTCTGATTAAGACTTTTCCGCCGGCTCTTTTAATTCTCTGGGCGCACCTGACGTCATCCATTATTTCCTCTTTTATCGCCTGGTGCCCTCCGAAGCTTTCATAGGAAGACTTCCGGAAGAACATAAATTGACCATTGGCTGCCGTGAATATAGGCGATTTTGAAGTTTCCGCGAATCGCAAAGGAAGGAAGCCCAGTAATATGAAAGAGAGGAGTGGAATGATCAGTTTCTCCGCCGGTGATACCATCTTCTGGCGAGGCCAGAGGGAGAGTAGGTCGGCTTTGTCTTCTCTGGCTATGGAAAGGGCGTAAACAAGGGCATCGGGGGCTAATTTGGTATCCGCATCCAGGAAAAGAAGCCAATCACCATCCGCTTGCCGGCTCAGCTGATGGCAGGCGTGATTCTTCCCTGTCCAGCCCTGGGGAGTATCAGTACCTTTGATGATATTGAAACGAGAATCCCCCTCAACAAAGGCTTTTGCAAGGGTCAATGTATTGTCCTCGGAGCAGTCGTCCAGGACAAACACATTGAAATTTTGATAAGTCTGCTTCTTGAGGGAGGCAAGGCAGGATTCTATGTTCTCGGCTTCATTTCTGGCTGGAATAAGAACTGATATTTTTTCATTGCCGCTCAGCTCTTCCTTTGAATTTCTATCTCGCTGGAAGCTGTTTAAATTGTCCAGGACAAGGATGGTTTGCAGGGCTCCTGAGCAAGGGACCAGCCAGAATAGTGGTGTCAGCTGCTGAACCAAGTCGTTCATTTTTGGCGTCCGTATCCTCGGTCTGTGATTATTCGCTCGGCTGTTAATCTACCTGATTTCAAGACCATGGGAATGCCGCCTCCGGGGTGGGTGCTGGCGCCGGTAAAGTAAAGATTCTCGTATAAATGGTGCTTGTTGCTCGGGCGCAGGGGACCCATCTGCAGGAGACGATGAGAGAGACCGAAAGCAGCATTTTTCTTGAGGCGAAATCTGTCGCCCATCTCTTCCGGGGAGAGCATGTGCTCAACCTGGATATCTTCTTCTTTTATGTTTATGCCGTTTCTTTTGAGCCTCTCCAGCACTACGGCTTTTAGTCGAGGTCCACGCAGGGACCAGTCAATCTCTTTCCCTTCTGAGGGCACCGGTATCAGTATCGATATGGCCTGGCATCCCGGAGGAGCAAGGGTCGGATCCGTAGTCGTGGGAGAGCAGAGGTAGAAAACCGGATCATCGGGTATCTTCATCTCTTCGAATAGAGTATTCATAGAATCTCTGTAGTTATCAGGGAAGAATACCTGGTGATGAATCAAATCCGGGTGGGTGCTTTTAAGCCCGAGAAAAATGAGAAGTGCTCCGCAGGTATAGGTAAATCCTCCGGCCCGGGGATGCTCTGTCCCCAGTAGTCTTTCATAAGCGTCCGGCAGGTCGGCGTTCACCACCACCACCTCGGTATCGCTAATGGTTTCGTCTTTCAACTTTATCGCTCTAACGGTTTTTGGAAAGCCGGTTGAGGCGACCTCCAGACCTAGAACTTCTTTTCCACAATCGATTTTTACTCCGATCTCCCGGGCCAGGCGTGACAAAGCTTGCGCTATTTTTGTCATTCCTCCTTCTGGAAAGAAGAGCCCTTTGTCTATCTCGGCATAGGCTAAAAGGCTGTATATGGAAGGGGCGCTGAAGGGATTTATTCCCAGATAAAGGGAGGAGAAAGCTAGAATATCCTGAATTCTTTTCGAGCTGAAAGTTCTGTCCAGGCACTCATAGAGAGGATCCGTGACCTGGCCCTTTAGAAGCATGGAGAGGTTCTGGGGATCCAGAGCGCTGAGGAAATTTGGTTTGCTCCGGTCTATGAACTGACTCATTCCGACATCATATAGAGCCTTGCTCTCTTCTAGCCATTGCGTCAGTTTCCTTCCTGCTCCCGGCTCTATTCGGTCGAATTCCGCCGCCAGGGGAAGCAGATCGCTTCCCATGGTGATTGTCTCTCCGTCGGGAAAGTGAAAGCGAGAGTGGGGATTCAATTTTTTAAGTCGAATATAGTCGGCAAGATTTCTACCGCAGTCTTCAAAAAGTCTTTCCAACTCTTCAATCATCATGAGCATCGTCGGACCGGTATCAAAATGAAACCCTTCCAGGTAGATATTGTGACAGCGTCCACCTGGCTGCGGCAGTCGCTCCAGAACTGTCACATCGATACCTGACTGCTGCAATCTGATTGCAGCCGCAAGTCCTCCCAGACCAGCTCCTACGACAATGGCTCTCTTCTTCAAAATCCTTCAAGTACCCTTGTTTTTCACCAGGCTAAGGTAACATTTTTCCGTGAACGGTGGTACGCTCTATCTCTAATTCAATAAAAGAGCTACCAGAGAGAAGGCGGAGGAAAACTGGTTGAATGTACTGTCACTTGAATACAGGCACTTTTTCGTTATTATCTTTGTTGTTTTATCGGTGTCCGGTGTGAGCGCAAAAGTTCAGAAATCTACCGGTGTTCTTACCGTGAAGCTTTCCGGATTGAAGAACTCTCGGGGCGTGATCAGACTTGCTCTTTTCGATTCAGCCAGGACTTTCTCTGATCGTCGCATGCATATTCAAGGAGCCGTGCGAACAGCCACGGTGGAGATTAATGATAAGCAGGCTGTCTGGAGAGCTTCCCAGCTTCCTTTCGGTGACTATGCCATTCGGGCATTTCATGATGAGGACGGCAAAGGTCGCTTCAAGGTGAATCGTCTGGGTATTCCCCAGTATGAATATGGGTTTTCCAATAACGCCAGAGCGCTTTTCGGCCCGCCTTCTTTTAAAGCCGCAAAGTTTGAATTCAAGGAGGATAGAACCCTCTCCATACTCTTGCACCGATAGGAATTTTTCCTGAGGGAATAAGTAGAATAAGTGTATGTAGGACAGGTTGTTCTCAAGAATTGGAAGACTTTCGGGAGTTGGATTTGGCTGATTTGTTCCGGATGCTTATAAAGAAGGGATTTGGTATCGTTTGCGCTTCCATCTGTTTTTTGATCATTTCGGTTTTCGTCTCTCCCATGGCGATCTCCCAGGGTGGAGAGGGGTCATCAGAAGAACTGCCCCCGGGCTCCTACCTGGAAGAGCCGGTGGAGGAAGATCCTTCTCCTTCGGTTAATGCTGATGTGCTCAGGGGGAATGCCAACATTAATGTCGATCAAAGTGATTCGATGCCGCCTTTTGCACCAAAAATGGTGCCTGCTCTCCCTCCCCAGTGGATCAAGTCTGCTCCTCCGCCGATTCAACCGGTCATGCCCCTGGAAGGCAAGGCATCAGGTTCTTCCCTGAAAGGAATTTTTGACCTGGGCGTTCGCAAGGACTACGGTCCTATCGTAAGACCGGACTGGATTCCGGCCCATGCCTACACAAACAATAGTATGGTGGCTCCCTATCACAACAGCAGTTTGATGTGGTGGGACAAAAGCGCCATGCCGAACAGGCCCCAGTGGGTTGTACTCTCCACTTCGGTGACCCGTTTCTGGAGAGGTTTTTCGGCAAACCCTTGCTGGGTTCTGGTGGCGCCAAATCCTCTGGCGCCGGGCAACTTTACTTTTAGAGCAAGAAGCATGAACGGACCCCGGGGGTGGTTACAGGCGATTCCCAAGAAGAGCCAGCATGGTTTCCCTCTCTACAGGTATTGGCTTGATCAGCCCTGAGTCCCTGGCTATGCCGGATTCTTAATGATTTCGGCAGTCTGGAATTAGCTCTTCCCAGGGGCTTATAATTCATTCCTGGTGATGTCAAGGGAGTCTATGCCTTTGTCCAGGGGAATTAAATGATTAGGAAGTCTATTTTTATGAGTTTAATATGCGTGTGCTGGAATTTCAGTTTGGCAGGTTGGTCTTTTCCTCCAAATCCCTGAAGATGGAGCCGAGTCTGCCTGATAAGGTTCCTGCCCGTGCTCAGTATTTCCATTTTGAGGAAGGGATCGGTTTTGTCGAGACCGGTTTTTTCGACTTTAAAGCTCTGAAGAAGGATCTGGAGAAGAAGAAGTTTGTCTGGCTCCATCTATCAGGATCCGTGTCTGATGATTTTCTCAAACATCTGGCTGAGTTCGCCGATTTCTCGGACGAGCAGGTGAAGATGCTCAAATTTCCCCATGAGCGCTCTGTTTTCGAAGAGTACTCCAATGGTTTGTTCTGGTCCATGCAAAGACCGTATGTCACCGAGAATATAGAAGCCATAGAGAATGTGAATTTCTTCTTGATTGATAGGGTGCTTATCAGTAGACAGTTTAGTCAGGATGCGGCATTTAACCTTGTCTCTCACCGTTTGATGTCGAAAGGCCCGCAACTCACCGAGTTCAGCGTCGACAAACTTGCCGGTTATCTTATCGATGATGTGCTCCAGAGTTATGTGGGCTTTCTCTCCGCCGGAGGGGTCAAACTTGAATCAATTCAGAACAAAATTATCCGTAGACCCGGCTCGGAAGAGTTGCAAATGATCAATGCCGCCCAGCAGATGATCTGGATCTTCCTCAAATGTGTCTGGCCCCTGGAGACGCTTTTGCAGGCGATGGTAAAGTGCAAAAGCTCTTTGATATCAGAGGATGGCCGGGACGAATTCAAATATTGTCTGGCGGAAGCCAATTCGGTCATCCATCTCTTTGATATTCACCGGGAGATGTCCTACGATCTGATGGATGTTTATGTATCCGGACTCGGCTTGCGTACCAACAAAACCACCATGGTTTTAACCGTGATCGCTACCTTGTTCCTGCCACCAAGTTTGATAGCAGGAATTTATGGAATGAACTTTACTATTCCAGAGATTCACCTTGCCTTCGGCTACTATTTTGCCCTGGGGGCCATGGTGGCCGTGTCGGGTGGTCTACTAATCTGGTTGAAGCTAAAGGGTTATATCGAGTTCTAGTTATCGGACTCTATCAGGCTTAATGAGGTTCTATAGGACTCTTTTGAATCAGTCCAGCCGATTGATGAAGAAGTAGGCGAAAACAATTGCTATGGAAACCAGAGCCAGAGCAAGAAAGATAAGGAAACCGGTGTCTTCGTTGTTTCTTCTTCTTACCGATGTAAAGATAGTCGTCTTGAGCTGTTCATAAAAGCCCTGGAGACGTTCTTCCTTTTCTTCGTCGGGATCTCTGGATGGCATAGTATATTACTTCTTGGAGATTCAATAGCTAGTATACCTTATAAGAGTTTTTCTCTATCTGCCCAAGATGCGTCTGATCAAACTGCTCTTTCTTTTGCCGCTTGTTCTTATCCTGTTAACTCTGGGAGTAGGCTTCTTTCAGGCCGAGACCAACTATCAAGTCGGTCGACTTATCGAACGAAACCCTTTGAGCTTAAGGATTTTGGCTAATTACTGGTACACCCGGGCGGCGAGGATGGGATATGAAGATGCTCTCAGTCTGTCAGGTCTCTATTATCTATTCGGCTATGCAGAGCAGGACAAAAGGCTTGGAATCGAGTTTCTTGAGAGAGCTTCGAAGAAGAAGAGCATTAGGGCTATGTCCTCCCTGGCCACAGCCTATGATTGGGGTCTCGGCGTGGACCTGGACCTGAAGCGTTGTTATGACCTCAGAGAAGCTATTCTAAAAGAAGATAAAAACGCGATGCGTAATCACTCAATGCTTGCTTACTTGCGAACTGTCTGTCCGCCGCCAATCCGGGATTTCAATAAAGGTCTCCAGGGCTATGAAGGTCTTGTCACCCTTGGAGAACAAGAGGACAATCCGGCGGAGCCGGCGGGATTGTATCACTATTATGGATTGACCGGGAAGCCGGACCGAGTCAAAGCGGCGCAGTATCTCCAGCAGGGTGCCGCCCTGGGAGCCACCGAGGCGAGAGCCGTGCTCGGAGCTTGCTACCTGCGCGGTGAAGGCGTTAAAAAAGACTATAAGGCAGCGGCAAACTTATTGAGTCTGGCAGCCCGTTGCGGAGATCTAGATTCCCAGATGCTTTTGTATCTGGCCAATAAACTGGCAGTGCCCGAGTTTGATGATAAGTCCTGGGAAGTGATTTTAGAAAAGCGCGGATTCAAGTTTCATAAATGGTTGGCTGGAAAGCAGTTTCAAAGCCCGCAGGAAGCAGTTGGCGAGATCGCGGATGCAGCCAAGATTGATAAAGATGCTGCCACAATATATGGTGTCATGTATTTGAACGGTTTCTTATTGCCTGAGAGTTCCGACAGAGGGCGAGAGTATTTAGATAAAGCAATCGCCTCCGGTTCCCTGGATGCGGCTGTACTGAAGGCGTATGAAGCATTGCACTATCCCGGCGATCCTGAAGCCATGGGCAATGCTATCGCCGCCCTGAAAGAAGGGGGGAGCAAGGGACATGCCTTTTCCGCCGTGCAGTACGCCTCTTACAGCGCCACAGGCACCTATTCTAAACAGAGCTGGAATGAATGTTTCGCAATTTTGAAGGACGCTGACCTTGATCTTGAACCTTCAGGGCGTTTTCTTCTGGCCCAGTGCTATCTGTATGGTCTGGGAACTGCATGCGATCCACGCAAGGGGCTGGAGGAGGTTAGAGCCGCCGCTCGGTTCAATCATTCATCCGCCTATACATTTATGATCGAGAACTATTATTACTACGACAGAAAGTATCAGATTGAGCTGAATATGGAGGAATTCGCCCGGGAGTCTCTCCGGCTTGATCTGCCCAAAATCAAGTATCTGCTTGCTATTCGTCTACCGAGGGAGAAGAAGGAGGAGAGCATGAAGCTTCTTACCGAAGCGGCCTCAGCCGGTTTTCTGGATGCCCAGGTTGAACTGGCGCAGCGATTTGATTTGATGGACAGAAAAGAAGAAGCCGTGCGGTTTTACAGGATGGCTGTCGATGGAGGACGCCTGGATGTTCTTAAAGCTTGCGAAGCCCTGGAAGCTAAACTTTTTATGGAACAGTTTAAAAGAGAGTCAGGTTCCGATCAGGTCCTCATAGCCAGCCGAGAGATGAAGGAGGGGGAAGATTTTACTGATTCTGACTTTGATCTGGTAGATTCCTCCAGCATCCCTAGTTTAGTAGATAGAGTCTCTGCCAGCTGTCTGGATGGCAGTGACCGGGCAAGAGAATTTCTTATCGGTAAACATTGTCTTTCTAAGCTTAAAAAAGGTGACCCGATCTCGGTTTACGATATAGGAGTGACCGAGGAAGTTGTCCGGGAACTTCGCCGGGAAAGAATGAGAAAATTACCAGGGATTTAAGGGTATTTTCGTTGTTAAAATGCTGCCACTATGGCAAAGATCAATTCCGGCAGTATCTTCCTGGGTCTATTTCTGACCGCATGCTCTGGCATGTTGTCTCTGCCTGGCTATTGCCAGGAGTTTGAGATAGAGTTGCCGGAAGGCGCCAGGGAGTCTCGGCGAGTTTCAAATCCTGTTGGAAAGAGAGCATCCAGTCAGTCCGGGAGTGCCAGGGCGGCAGACCCGGCTCTGAAGACGCTGGCTGATGCTGAGCTTTATTTGTACAGCCAGGTCCATGAGTCCCGGGCTTTTCTAGAACGTCTGGACCAGCTTGAGATAACTTTGTTCGGCCAGGTGTCAAAAGGTGAGCTGAAAGAGCGACTGAAGGCAATAAAAGATACTATTGATGGTGGCAACGCAAAAGTAGCCGCTTTAAGTCAGAAGAGTGGTGAGAAGAGTGAGAAGGCTCCTGTCAAGAAACGAAAATGGTGGCAAGTCTTTTCCGGTGGCAAGGAGCAAGTGACAAAAGGCAAGAAAGTTCCTCTGTCTAAAGAGGCGCTTCTCTTACAGGAAGGGCGTCGTTATTTGAAGAGGAAGAAGTGGCAGGAGGCAAAGGACAGATTCTCCCAGGTTCTTATTCTTGATGCCGCGAACCCGGAAGCTCTGCTTCAGGCGTCCCTGTGCGATATCAACATAGTCGAGAGCGGTACCACTGATACGCCATCGCCCGTGGTGAGTAAGAGATTGGTGGAAGCAAAGGGTCGACTGGAGAAAGCCCTGCGTCTCTACACCGTCTCACGTAAGAGCGAAGAGGCTTTACTCGCCAAGAAAGCGATTGAGAAAGTGGAGGTGCTTCTTCACGGACTGAGGGGCCCGGGAGCAGGAGATGACTTTTGAGATTCTCAGTTTTATCGATTTAGTTCCGGCCAACTCATAATCGTTCTGTCATCAATGGTGCTAAACGGATCCCCGTTGAAAGTGTCCGAGGTCTCGTTGAAAGGCACATCTTTGAGCGTGAGTTGCCGTGCTTTCAGCTCCTGGGGTTTTAGAACCTGACCGGCCACATCGGCCTTTCTCACATATTGAGTCTGGGCCTCTCTGGCTTTCTTTCTCAACAATGCCAGTCTCTTTTCTTTGGCTTTTTTGGCCTTCTCTCTGGCCAGTATCTCAGCTTCTGCTTTTTTCCTGGCAATAAGACGAGCTTTCTCTTCTTCTTGCAATTTAAGCAGCTCCGCTTGTTTTTTCTTAACCGCTCTCACGTAAGCGATATAGCGGAGCAGTTTGCCGAAGTCCCAGCGCATTTGAAAATTGTAGCCGGTTATTTTTGCGTTTCTGGGGAACTGAAGAATTCTTGAGTGATTTAGCTCTCTTATGGTCTTGATCAGGCATCGATTTAAACGGGCGCTTGCGGTGCTGGCATAAATATGACCGCGCAGGTTGCCGCTTTTGTCGATGCTGAATATACAAGCCACGGACCCGTAGGGTCGTATCTCTCCTTCTTTTGCCAGGTGACTCATGAGAATGTACTGAAAGGAACGAGTGAAGCGCGAGATCCAGTAGTCCCAGGCGGGAGTGTTGGCGGGGGACTGCCTGAAAGATTGCACTCCGTCCCTGTGGCTTGCCCATTTGTCCGGGTTGATTACTTTGCTTTTGCGAACCAGATCCTGGATGTCGGCCATGGACATAGTCGTGGCCGCCCAACTCTGATATCCCCCATGTTTCCTCTTTTTCTTCTTGTCTTGATTGCGGACCATTCGTCGGGCTTGCCGATAGAGATCATCGAAGCCAGCCATCATATCCGGCATTTGCCACTGGGTACTGCCTCCTTCCCCTTCCTTTGCCGGAGTGCCGGAAAAGAACTGATTGACCGAATCCGCCATGGCTTCGTACCATTCTTTGTGCTTGGGCGGCTCGGGCAACTTTCGCTTCCCTGTTTTTACGCTGGAGATTGCCTGGTTTGTGAAGGATGATAGGGTCTCGGCGGGTAAGAGTCTGGCTGCCAGCTCCAGCTCGGCCAGGGCAGGCAGATCTTCTCCCATTTCGTTTTTAATCAAACCCATGTAGTAATGGGTTGTGCCGTTGTCCGGATTCTCTTTCATATCCTTAATCAGCAAATTCATGGCGCTCTCGTAGTCGCCCTTTTCATATTCGGCTTTGACCTTCTCAATGAGATGCTGGTCGGGTTCTGCCATGGCTGGACTACAAGTAAACAGTGCGCAGCAAAAGACCAGGATGGCGCAGAAGGAGGCAAAGAGTTTTGATTTCACCCTCACCTTAGAAGCCCATCCTCATTTTTATCCAGCTATTAAGTCGCGGAAATCCCCGGCGAATATACTGGGCTTCTTGATCATTGGCGCCAATATATCCGGCTATGATCTCCGCCACTGTGCGCTCGAAACCCTCGGGCTCGCCTTCCACATACTTGGGATAGAGGCTTTTAATGTTGCCGCTCAGTCTGCTTTTGTCCTCTTCATAAGCTTTCTTGACCGCTTCCACATTGGTGAACTTGCCGTTTATATCGCTTATCACATTGCCCAGCTCCCGGAGTAGATTCTTGCGAATAATGGTCTGGGGATATGGTGGCTTCAGTCTTCCGGTAACTCTCCACATGCCCGAATGGTAGACGCAAGCTTCCCGACCAACGGTCTCGGACTGTCTTGCGTGCATAAAAACATTTGGATTTTTCTCTTCTTTCTGGTGCTGGGTATACTTAAATCGATCCACTCGATTAGAAGCCAGGGAGATCTTGGCGTCTCCTTTGTAGAGCATCTCTGCGATTTTGGGAGGCAGCTTTCTCACCACATCCCTGGCTGTCTCTACCGTAGCATCGCGGACCTCCACCCTGCCTTCACCGGAGGGCAGGACTTCTATTCTGTTGATGAAAGGGGGGTCTGTCTTCGCTACGGCTGGCGCTTTCTTGGCAGGGCTAGATGCTGGTGCTTTTATAGAATATCCCGGTGAAAGCTTAGCCAATATGTTCTTTGACTTCTGACCCAGATTTGAGTCAGGGCTTACCGCCACCACCTTTCCGTAGCTTTCTATAGCTTTGTTGGTGTTGCCTCTGTAGTGGTGGCAGAGGGCCTGGTAGTAGAATCCGTTAGGGTCATTTGGATTGTTCTTTAGATAGCGATCTGTGTAAGCAAGTGCTGAGCCGTAGTCTTTTTTGTGCATCAATGTTATCGCTCTTGCCAGGTCGGAGCCTTGTTTAATGGCGGCTTCAGAGGCGGGGCGATCCGTCACAGCCGTCGCAGGCGAATTGCCTGGTGGTGTTTGTGATACCGTATCCGGTACTCCTTTTAATTTGATCAGGCAGGTCTTTGCCGCCCCGGCTTCTTTTGTGCCTTTGAAAGTTTTGATGATCTCCCGGTATAGAGTTCTTGCTTCAGTGGCATTGCCTTCGCCCGCCTTGCAGTGGGCTGTCATCAACCAGGCTATGGGAAGAGTATTTCCAGCCACAACCGACTGCCAGAAGAGTTCACCTGCTTCGTGATAGTTTCGTTTTTTATAGAGCTGCATGGCTCGGTCATATTCGCTCTTCCCTCGGGGGACATCCTGGGCCCGGACGGCTTCCGGGGTAATGCTCAGCATTCCTGCTATCAGGGTTATGGTGGACAAGGATAAAGCGACGCCTTGTTTTAAAAGCATTTCGATCCTACTCTCCCGTTTAAGACTGGCTTCCTCTGATAATCTACCACCTATTAAAGGTTTTATATTTTCAAGGACGCAGGAGAAGGATAATTTCAATCGGATTTTATCGGGAGGACAACCTGAAAATGACTTCCGCCAAGGCTGGAGGGTTGATACTCGATCTGACCTTTGTGCAACTCGGTGATCAGTTTGCAGAGGTAGAGGCCCAGTCCGGTACCGATGGTCCTCCTTCCATGCTTATTCTTGTGGAATCTTTCGAAGATAGAGCCAAGCTCGTCATCGGGTATGCCGGGTCCTGAGTCGTCGATGGAGATTTCAACTTCGTTTTCCTTCTCCTGGTAACTCGCCTGAATTGATCCTCCCTGGGGGGTGTATTTGATAGCGTTTGAGATGAGATTGAAAATCAATCTGAAAAGCTCTTTTCTGTCTCCTTCTACCCTGACCGCGCTATCCACGTTTGAGTTCATTTCCAGGAGTTGAATATTTTTGGCTTTCATTAGCGGTTCGAGAGCTTCGCAGCACTCGGCCAGGAGTAGTTTTAAATCCAGGGGCTCTTTG
>MDTD01189637.1_pt1 | contig 12381 bp, 11 predicted proteins | sample 811221 | NCBI WGS metagenome assembly MDTD01 (sample SAMN05326646, study PRJNA326480) | marine metagenome | isolation source: seawater | place: Pacific Ocean: South West | collected 2011 | reverse complement strand
TTTAAATGTGAATCTTAGTTATTCTTATTTATTATAGTTAACATTAATTAAAGGAGAGCTAAATTGTTCACTAACTTAACTTTTACAAAAACAATTTTATTAACTTTTTCAATCTTTACATTATTGTTTGCTCTTATAGCATGTGGTGAGGATGAAGTAGTAGTCACAACCACAGCATCTGATCAAACTGAAGAAATTGAAATATTAGAAAAAAGTACACCTTACCCAGAAAAAGAAAAAGAAATGTCAATTGCTGAAGTAGCAGTAGAAGGCGGCTTTAACACATTGGTAACAGCATTAGATGCAGCAGATCTTGTGGAAACACTATCAGGTGAGGGAACGTTTACAGTTTTTGCACCTACAGATGAAGCTTTCGCAGCATTACCTGAAGGTATGCTTGAAGGTTTGCTTGAAGACACAGAAGCATTAACACAAGTATTGCTATATCACGTTGTAGGCGATGTAGTAAAAGCGGAAACAGTAGTTACGCTTGATGAAGCAGAAACACTTGAAGGATCAACTGTTAAAATAGAAGTAGTTGATGGCAATGTATTTGTAAACCAAGCTCAAGTTACATCAACAGACATTGAGGCATCAAACGGCGTAATACATGTAATTGATAAAGTATTAGTACCAGGAATGGACGAAACTAGTCAAAGGAAAAATACTATAGATATTCAAGTACCCAACTATTTAGTTTATCAAGATGTTGATCCAGAAACTGATTATACTTTTAGAAGACTTATAATCAGAGATATTATCCAATCAACTTTAGATAAATCATTAGCAAAACAGTTAATTTCTAATCAGATACCTGTAGGATATTTTGATACTTCTGAAGTACAGTTAAGTTCAGTAATTCCGTTGAGTTTAATTGAAGATCAAATACCACAGGTATTTTAAATTAAAACTTTCGACTCTGAAAAAAGGGCTTGAAAATTTCAAGCCTTTTTTTCTTTTGTAATTCTTTAGAAATAAATATTTGAAAATATATTTAAATTATTTAGAAAGGCAAAGGGCATGAGCATACAAAACATTTTTTTCTCCCTGCATCTTTTTTCTGGAGCTTTAGCTTTCTCAACATTTTTTTTAAGACTTATTTTAGTAAATTGGTATGTATTAGAGAAAACAAATTCTTCATTTCTTGTTGGATTATTGGGTTCAATACCTATTTTAGTCCAGCCATTAATATCACCTTTAGGCGGGAAATTTGCTGACCAGTATTCAAGAAAACATGTTCTATTTATTACAAGAATTATTGAAGCAACTTCTTTTTTATTACTAGCTATTCTTATTAATTTAAATATATCTCCTTTATGGTCAATTGGGTTTATGTCTTTATTTATTGGATTAGCCGGAGGAATGAATGCGCCTTCCTGGAAAAATATGGTGGTTGATATATTAGGGTTAGAAAATGTTTCAAAAGGTAATGCACTTACAGAATTGACTAATGGTATTGTTAACTCAATACTTCCTCCATTAGCAGCATTTCTTTTAACAATTTTTACTGTTAGCGAACTTTATTGGAGTTTGCCATTAATTAGTTATTTTTCAGGATTGCTAATTTTAATTATGGTTGCAAAATTACCTCCCCAAAAAGTATTAGAAAATACTAATGATTCTTCATTGTCAGACTCTATAAAATATGTTTTTAATAACGATAAAATAAGACCAATTATTATCTTAGGATCGTCTACCCTTTTATGGGGCATAACACAACCATTAATTCCTGTTTACTGCAGAGATTATTTAAATTTAGACGGTACAGGATACTCACTTATGACAACAGCTTTTTTCATTGGGTATATGTTTGGTTCAATCCTATTAGTGATTCTTGGGTCCAAACTTGCAAGTGGAAAATTATTAACCTTTTATATTTCAATGTTTGCTGCTTTTAGTTATTTATTTTTTAGTTTTACGAATGTAATTTTTGCAGGATTTTTTATATTGATAAGTGGAGGATTTATATCACTTTGGATAGCTAACGTATTTAATTTACTTCAAACTATTCCTGAAGAAAAGTATATGGGAAGAGTTGTTTCATTCTTTTTTTCAATGTTTTTATTGATTGGCATAGGATTTATATTAGGTGGATTTTTAGGTGAAATTATAGGAATTAACTTAACTATTTTAATCTCTTGTTTAGTAATTATCTCTATGCATATTGTAATAATTCTTTCTTCAAGACATTACAGGGAGCTTAAATTGCAATAATTTAATTTTTAAGTCGTGTTAATATTTACTCATATATTTACATTAAGTGATTGGAAATTATGGCAGAATCGAATAAGAAAATTTTATTGGTAATTGGCCATCCAAAAAAGGATAGTTTTTGTCATGCTTTAGCTGATAGCTTTACTCAAGGTGCCAAAGAAAATAATAATAATCAGATTAAAATTATTGATTTATATAAAGAAAAATTTAATCCTGTGTATGATTTAGAAGAGGATGCTCCAGACGTTGTAAAATACCAAGAAATGGTCACAGAATCAGATATTATTACATTCGTTTACCCAACATGGTGGTTTAGGGCTCCTGCAATTATTGAAGGGTGGATTGACAGGGTAATGACCACTCCTTACGCCTATACCTTTAAAAAATTTAAAATTACTGAAACAGAACTAGTTGAAAAACTAGTTGGAAATTTTGGGAGGCCAATAGGTAAACTTAAAGATAAAAAGGCAATCATAATTCAAACTTATGGGTCACCACAATTTGCAACAAGGTTATGGTTTTTTAATTTGCCTATAAGAAGAATTAAGAGAGGGTGCTTTAATGTATTAGGGTTTAAAAAAACCAAGTTTTATCCTTTTTTTCAAGTTCCCTTTGTTGATGAAAATAAGAGGTTAAAAATGCTTAAAAAAGTATTTAAAATAGGATCAAAAATTTAATTATTTTTTTGAAATAGTAATTTTTTTCTTAAAATGAGATTTATTATTAATATTTTTAACTAAGAAATTTGCTAAAGATTTTCTACTAATTGTTAGCTTTTTTACCTTTTCTTTCAAACCGTATTCTTTTACCTTGTGATACTTTTTTTCATTAGTTAGGGCAGTTGGTCTATAGATTGTCCAATTTAGATCAGAATTTTCTATTATTTCTTCATGAATTTCATGGTCGTCATATGGATATTTTAAATTTGAAAACTTAATTAAATATTTAAAAAACCTAGGTACATTTTCTATTGATTCTCCCACTCCCCATGCGGAAATAGTTATTATTCTATTCGCTTTATTATTTGATAAATTTAAAATATTAATTATAAAACTTGAAATTGTATTTTTTGAATTAATTAATCTTGACCAGGGAAAAATATTTTTCCTTTGAACATTAATTGTACTTATTATTACATCTGATTTTCCTATGGCCTTTTTAATGTCATTAGAATTAGTTGCATCACCAAAGAAAATTTTCAAATAAGGACTTTCAAAATTTATTTGCCCTTTTCTTCTTATTAAGCAATTAACATAAATTTTATTTTGGATTAATTCTTTTAATATTTCGTATCCAAGGCCTCTGTTTGCGCCAATAAGCAATACTTCCATTATTAGGCCAATCCTCCTCCATCAACAACCAAATATGACCCTGTTATCCATTCAGAATCTTTCGATGCGAAAAACTTTGCTGTATGAGCAATGTCTTTAGGTTTTCCAAGCCTTTTTATGGGAAGTGTAGCAAGAAATTCTTCGATTGATTCGGGCTTATTATAGTCCTGGATAGGGGTTTCTATATAACCAGGGCAAATTGCATTTACAGTAATATTATATTTTCCAAGTGTAATTGCTAAATCTTTAGTTAAATTTATAACACCAGACTTAGAAGGTGCATATGCTGGACCTAAGCCCCCTCTAAAAGCATTCACTGAAGCAATATTAATTATCCTCCCATATTCTGAATTTTTTAACAGATCAAGAGAAATTTTAGTAAGTACAAATATACTCCTTAAATTTATGTTCATTACTTTATCCCACTCCTCAACTGTTTGCTCTTCAATTGATCCAGGAATGTGTATACCAGCATTGTTTATAAGGATATCAATCCTTTTATATTTTTTTTCAATAAATATAATCAATTTTTTTAGATCCGAATCTTCGGAACAATCACATTTTAAAAACTCAGCTTCTCCGCCGTTATTAATTATTTCTTCACAAGTAGTAGTATTGATATCTGTGTCATGATATTTACCTATTTTTGAATTTTCTTGGACATCTGCAATTATTACTTTTGCACCTAATCTCCCAAATTCTAAAGCTATTCCTCTACCAATTCCTGAACTACCTCCAGTAACAAGACATATCTTATCTTTAAATTCACTCATGTTTTCCATATTTAATTAATCTTAAATTATTTGATATAAACTATTCTAATATAAAACTAAATTCAGATTCTGTATTTGTTACATTTCCATATTTAAAATGAAATAATTAGCGCATTAATAAAGTTAGAAATAACAATTTTGACATAAAATCTTTAAATTCTGTAGTAACTGGCTGCATTTTCATTAAATAGCTTTTCTTTTTCCGTAGCAGTATAGTTTTTTGAAACCTCAAGAAAATAATCCCACAAATCTTTATAAGTAATTTTTAATGAGTCCACAGGGAAGTTGCTTGCAAAAAAACATCTATTTACACCAAATAAATTTATTGTTTCTTTAATTATTTCTTCCAAATATTTATCTCCTGGATTACCTCTCATAAACAAACCAGAAATTTTTACAGCGATATTTTCACTTTCTGAAAGTTTCTTCATACCTTCATGCCATTCATTTTCATCATTTTTTTTATTGTTCAATAGAGGGCACCCAGTATGATTTAAGATGATTAGAGATTCAGGGAAATCTTTAGCTAATTCATAGGATTTTAAAAGTTGTGATGGCCAAACTTGTAAATCAAATGAAAGATTATATTTTGAAAGAATTGAAAATCCGCTTAACCATTTTTCATCTGTTAGAAAATTTTTATCTACTCCGTCATAAATATTTAGCCTTGAGTCTGTTTCTGAATAATTTAATATCTGCCTTATGCCTCTTAAGTTTTTATATATTTTTTGATTTTCTAAATTTTCAATCAATTTGCTTGATGTTAAGTCTTCGTAAGCAACAATCGCGTTTGGCTTATTAGAACTTTCTTTATCTGATATTTCCTGAAGCCACTTTGTTTCATCTAAGGAATTTTGATGATTCATCTCACCCTGAACATGAACGCTTTTTACTACTTCTAATTTTCCAATATCTTTCTCAAAGTCGTCTATCAAATAGTTTTTGGACAATGGGTTTTTACTGTCTTTTTTTAGCCATGGGTAATCATGTAGGTTTATGTCCCATAGGTGATGATGAGCATCAATAATTTTCATGAGTTTAATTTTATACAATCAAAATAAGTGATGCAAAATTATAATTTTAGACTTATTTGTATTGACTTTTGAATATTGTACGATATTCTAAAATATATAACTAAAGATAGGATATGCAATGCCAAGAGGTGGATTTCGAATTGGGGCAGGTAGACCCAAGGGCCAAGGCAAATACAAAGAACCTACCAAACCTATTAGGATCCCGGAGAGCTTGATAGGTAGTGTTATGGAGCTTGTTGAAAGTAGTGGTTATAGCTTGCCTCTATACTCTTGTTCTGTTCAGGCAGGATTCCCTTCTCCTGCAGACGATCACATGGAAGGTGAGTTGGATCTCAATAAATATTTAATCAAACACCCAACAGCAACATTTTTCGTGAGAGCTGCCGGAGAATCAATGATAGGTGCTGGGATATATCCCGGGGATATATTGGTTGTAGATAGGAGCGAAGAAGCAAAACATGGAAAAATCGTTATTGCTGCCATTGATGGTCAATTGACAGTTAAAAGGCTCCATAAATCTAAAAGTGAAACATTTCTTCTGCCAGAAAATAAAGATTTTGAACCAATAAAATTTGATGAGGGAAATGAAGTTTTAATATGGGGTGTTGTAACTAACGTTTTACATAAGGTTTAAGTTAAATGCCTAAGACTATTTTTATCTTGGCAGACTGTAATAATTTTTATGTATCCTGCGAGAGAGTCTTTAACCCCTTGCTAGAGAATAAGCCTGTAGTTGTGTTATCCAATAATGATGGATGTGTCGTTTCTAGGTCCAATGAAGCTAAATTGCTCGGTATTCCTATGGGGGCGCCTTACCACAAATACAAGCAATTAATTAGGGATAATGATGTAAAAGTATTTTCTTCAAATTATCAATTTTATGGAGATATGTCCCAAAGAGTGATGGAGTCACTACAAATAATGAATAATTCTCTAGAAGTTTACTCTATAGATGAAGCATTTATTAGGTTAAAAAACCCAGGTAATTTAAAAATTTTTAATAAAATCTTAACTACAAGAAAGAATGTTTTCAAATGGACAGGCATACCCATGTCTTTTGGAATTGCTCATACTAAAACGCTATCTAAAATTGCTAATCAAATAGCCAAGAAAAAAACTAGTGTTGGTGTTTTTGATTTAAGGCAAGAAGATATGTGCAATAGAATAATAAAAAAAATGTTTGTAGAAGATATATGGGGGATTTCTGTAAATTGGGGCAAAAAACTTAGATCTCTAGGAATCTCAACCGTATATGACCTGAAAAAGTCCAGTCCAGGATTTGTTAAAAAGAATCTCGGGGTTGTATTGGAAAGAATAGTTCATGAACTCAATGGAGTTCCTTGTTTAGATTTAGAAGAGTCGTCTCCTAAAAAAAATATAATGTCCTCAAAGTCATTTGGTAGGCCAATTGAAGACTTAATTCAAATAGAAGAGGCTTTATCTTCATATGCATCAAGGGCATGCGAAAAACTTAGAAATCAGAAAAGTAAATGTAAAGGGGTATACGTTTTTATAAAAACTAACTCTTTTCAGAAACATAGACCTCAATACAGAAATGGCCTATCTTTTGAATTTGAGTTACCTACTTCGGATACAAGGATTATAGTATCCAAGGCTAAAGAAATTATGAAGAGTATATACAGGAAAGGCTTTAGTTTTCACAAATGTGGAATAATCCTCCTTGATCTTGTGTCAGAAAATTACAAACAATCTCATTTCTTTGCAGATAATGATAGTGACAACCAGGAAGAATTTATGAATTTAGTTGATAGCTTGAATAAATCCATGGGGCCAAAAACATTATTTTACTTATCTCAAGGAATAAATAAAGAATGGCAAATGAGGTCTGATAATAGGTCTAGAAGATACACAACTAAATGGTCAGAAATATTAGAAGTAAATTAATAAATATGTTCAAATCGAATTGTTTAAAATTTATGTTTATAATTCATATATGTGTGGAATATCAGGGATAACTAATAAAAATGTAAATATTGTTAAAAATATGATTGATATTACGTGTCATCGAGGCCCTGATGATAGAGGGGTATTCGAAGATGATGAAGTAACCTTGGGCCATAGCAGATTATCAATCCAAGATCTTACAAGTGCAGGTCACCAACCAATGATTAGTTCATCGGGAAGGTATGTAATAGTTTATAACGGAGAAATTTATAACTTTAAAAGATTAAAAAACGAAATAGATAAAGAAAACTTGAAATCAATTTCAGACACTGAAGTAATTTTAGAGTTGTTTGAAAAATATGGAATAAATAGTATACAAAAATTATCCGGAATTTATTCATTTGCAATCTGGGACAAAGAAGAAAAGAAATTAATACTTTCAAGGGACAGGTATGGTGTAAAACCTCTGTACTATTCAATAAAAAATGATAATTTAATTTTTAGTTCAGAATTAAAGTCAATTTTTATTCATTCTGGAAACCAAAAAATAAACCAAAATGCAGTAAATTCATTTTTTAAATTTGGGTATGTGACTGGGGAGCAAACAATATTAGAGGGCATTTATAAATTATTGCCAGGCGAAGTGCTGATATTCAAAAACAGTCATTTAGAAAAATTTGTCATAAATAAAGAAATTGAAATACCGCCAATAAAAAGTAAAAGTGATGCAAAGAAGATAATCCCAGAAATTTTAGCTGAGGTTGTTAAAGATCAGATGATTTCAGATGTTCCAGTAGGCTTATTCCTTTCAGGCGGCATAGATTCAAACTTATTATTAAGCTTAATGAGTGAAGTTTCAAATTATAAAATAAATACTTATTCTTCATTTTTTTCAGTAAGCAAAAATGATGATTTTAAGTTTAATTCAGATGCTAATATAGCCAAAAAATCAGCAACTTTTTTTAATTCAAATCATAATGAAATTAGTATTAATGAAAAATCAATAATTGAAAACATAGAAAATGCTGTTTGGCATATGGATGAGCCAAATTCGAATTCAAGTTTAGTTCCTAATTATTTATTAGCTAAAAGTGCATGCAAATCAAATAAAGTTGTTCTTTCAGGTGAAGGTGGAGATGAAATTTTTGGTGGTTACGATAGGTATAAATCATTAAGAATCATAGATAAATTTTCTATCCTTCCAAAATTTATACGCAGACCCATTTTAAGTTCAATTCCAAATAATGTTTTAAGTAAAAAAAATAAATTCAGGCTCGGCTATGCAGACAATTACGATATATATATGAGTTTTGCTTTAAATAACGAAAAACATTCAGAAATAATTTATAAGAATAATTCAAATGAAGAATATATAAAAAAACATATTAAGAAGCATCTTTTTAGCGGGGACCTAATGGACTCAATAATTAGTGCTGAAATGAATTCATGGCTTCTTGATGATTATTTGATGAGAGCTGACAAAATGTGCATGGCATTTGGATTAGAAAATAGAGTACCTTTTCTTGATGAAAGATTAGTTGAATTATCAAAAAAACTTAAATCATCATGGAAATACCCGATTTTAAGTAAGCATCATGGAAAAAGAATTCTGATTGATAGTATATCGAATAAATTACCTGAATTTGTATTAGGTAGAAAAAAAAGAGGTTGGGTTACCCCTATATCAAAATGGCTGAGAGGGGGGTTGAGAGATATGTCAATTGAAATAGCTAATAAAGATTATGTTTCTGGTTCAGATGAGTATATAGATTTTAATGGAGTTGAAATAGCTTTAAATGATCACTTTACACAACGAAATTATGGTGTGCAAACTGTTTGGAATATAATTACGTTCCAAATTTGGTACAGAAAATTTAAAAAGACATTACACAAGTAATTCTCTCAAATAGCCTATTCCGTCAATTCCTCTTAATTTAGTAATAGCTTTTTTTTCGATTTGACGAATTCTTTCTCTTGTTAAGCCGAGCATTTTACCAATTTCCTCCAATGTTCTATTTCTGCCATCGGATAAACCAAATCTAAGTTGTATTACTAGTTTTTCTCTGGTGGAAAGGTTCTCAAGTAAACCATTAATCTCATCTCTTGTCATACCTTTAGACACTGCTTCGGGTGGAGCATCACTAGTTTTATCTTCAATAAGATTGCCTATTTCAGTAGGTGAGTCATCACCAATCATTGATGCAAGAGAAACAGGCTTAGAAGAAGCAGATAAAACTGTATTTATTTTTGCTTTTGGAAGTCCTGATGCTTCAGAAATTTCGTCAATTGTTGGTTCACGATTATATTCTTGCGTTAACTGTCTTTGAATTCTTGTTACTTTATTTAAAGACTCAACAAGGTGAACCGGTATTCTAATTGTTCTTGATTGATCAGCAAGCGCTCTAGTAATACCTTGGCGAATCCACCAGGTTGCATATGTACTAAACTTAAAACCGCGTCTGTAATCAAATTTTTTAATGGCTTTGAGTAATCCAATATTTCCTTCTTGAATTAAATCAAGAATCCCAAGACCACGATTAATGTGTTTTTTTGCAACACTTACAACAAGTCTTAAATTGGAATCAGTTAACATTTTTATAGCGTCTTTACCTTTGTTATTGAGATTCTTAAAAGAATTACTTAATTCTAGATATTCACTTTCAGAAATTGTAGATGACTTTTTTTCATCAAATTTTTCTACTAAATTTGATGGAATAGTTCTTAAAATGACAGATAAATTTTTAATGTCTTTTGTTACATCATTAATATCAACATTCTTTAATGTTTCAATATGATTTACAAATTCTTCTGTAAAAAATGAATTAATGAGTTCAATTAAAAACTCATCATTGTTAACATCAGATAATTTTAGTTTATAAACATCAATTTTGTGATCATAAAATTTAACAAGATGATCAAGAGAATTTTTAGATTCAAGAAATGATTTTTTTGAATCATTGAACCAACGATTTAATTCATCAATAGAAATACTTTCTAGAGAAACCCCAAAGATTGAAGATAATTCATCAGAAACTTCAAGATCCATAGCAAGAGATTTTTCTTCTTCTTGTTTTAATAATGTATTTTTGCCAATTTCAGCAAGATAAGTTTTAACAGAATCTTGAGTTAAATCAGTTTCATACACTTCTTCAGAGTTGTCATTATTAGCAACAAAATTTAAAACATTAGAATTTGATATCTCCGACTGATTATTTTCAGACTGATCATCTATATCGTTTATATTATTAATTTGACTCATAAAAAAATTATAGTTGAGCGTTCAAACTGAAATGCTACCAAAATGTTAAATCTTGAAAACTTTTAATTTTAGTTTAATAATTAAAAAAAGAGAGGATAAAAAATGACAACAAATATATTTAATTTTGAGAAATTTTACTCAAAAGCTTCGAAGGAACAAGAAATTTCTAGTACAGTGCACGCCGAATATGATTTCGCAGTAGCTTATCCTGCACCAGAAACTATTCCTTCTCAAGGTTTACTTGAAGGTTTAGAAAGGGGGCTAGAGAGAGAAGGGCAAGACCTCGCATATTATCCTGACCCATTTGGTTCAAAAGAATTAAGAAAATTAGTAAAAGATAAATTAAAAAAAGACAGAGGAATTGATACAGAGATTGATGAAATATTAATAACTCATGGTTCAGGGGAAGCAAATAATTTAATTATTCAAAATTTGACTGACCCTGGAGATACAGTAATTACAGAAGAATTTGTGTATTTGGGTACTCTAAGCCAACTAAATAAAGCAGAGGCAGACATTGTAGGAGCTAAAATGGATGATAAGGGTATTATTCCGGAAGAATTAGATAAGTTAATTCAAAAATTGTTTACACAAGGAAAAAAAATTAAATATCTTTACACTATACCCGAATTTCAAAATCCTACTGGTTCCACAATGCCTTTATCAAGACGAAAAAAAGTACTTGAAATAACAAATAAGTACGGACTACCAGTATTAGAAGACGACTGTTACGTTGATTTAAGATTTGAAGGAGAGACTCAACCATCTTATAAGTCGCTAGATAGGACTGGTTCAGTAATACATGTTGCATCCTTTTCAAAACTTATTGCTCCAGGTCTTAGAATGGGATATGTAAATGCTCCAATAGATGTTATGAAAAGACTAAATTATCTAAAAACCTCTGGCCCAAGCCAATTTGTATCACTTGCAATTGAGAATTTTCTCAATAAAGAAATGGAAGCTCACAAGCAAGTAGCTTCTTCATTATTAAGAGAAAAAAGAGATGCAATGATATCTTCTTTAGGGGAGAATTTTGGAGGTTTAGATATAAAATGGACCATCCCTGAAGGCGGTTGTTATCTTTGGATCACATTTCCAGATAATATAGATATGGATTCATTGCAACAATATTGTTTTGATAATGGCGTAGGTTATTTATCTGGAATTAAATTCTCACCTAAAAATGATTCAGGTCGAAATTCAGCAAGACTTTGTTTTGCATACGAATCCCCTGAAAAAAATCGGGAAGGTATTAATAAGTTTGCTGAGTTATTGAGGCATAAAAAAGTAATTTAATGAAAAAAAGCCTTCCAGATTACCTTCATGATGAAGTAGTTAAAGTTCGAAGAGATTTGCACAAAATTCCAGAAACAGCTTTCAATGAATTTGAAACATCAAATTATATTAAAAACTTTTTGAGATCAAACAATATTGATTTTGAAAGTGATATTGCAGAGACAGGAATATTAGTCGAATTATCTGGAAAAAAAAATGGTAATAATGTTCTTGCATTGAGAGCAGATATAGATGGGTTGCCAATTAAAGAAGAAACAGATTTAGAATTTAAATCAAAAAATGGAAATATGCATGCCTGTGGCCATGATGGCCATGTAGCTATGATGCTTATTGCATTGAAATATTTGAATTTGAATAAAGATAATTTAGCTGGAAAATTGAAAGTGATATTTCAACCAGCTGAAGAAGAAGTTGGTGGTGCAAGAGCAATGATTGAGCAAAGACCAGATTTTTTTAAAGATTTAACGCATGTTTTTGGTTTTCATATATGGAATCAAATAGATCTTGGAAAAATAGCTTTCAACGATAATACTGTATTTGTTAGCGCTGATACTTTTGAAATTGAAGTT
>MDTD01098760.1_pt1 | contig 12381 bp, 12 predicted proteins | sample 811221 | NCBI WGS metagenome assembly MDTD01 (sample SAMN05326646, study PRJNA326480) | marine metagenome | isolation source: seawater | place: Pacific Ocean: South West | collected 2011 | reverse complement strand
TCTCTATTTGCATTTAATAATTTTTCTTCATTACGTCCTGTTATGATTACTTCTTTAGAATTTTGTAAACAAAGCTTTGCTATAGATTTACCTATTCCGCTTGATCCTCCTAATATTAAATATTTTCCCATTATTTAAACAAATTTATTTTTTCTATTATTGAACAAACATTATCAAATTTTAAGTCTTGTGTAAAATCTTCAATTAATAAAGTTTTGTAATTCTTCTTACCTTTATTTAAATATTTTAAAATATCTTTTTCAATTAAAAAAAATTCAAATCTTTTATTTTCTATAAAATTATTTAGTTCAATACTATTTTTTATTATTAAATTAAATTTATTTTTTTTTATCTTTTCTGTAATTTCAATATCATTGCTAATAGATATAAAGCTTATAGAATAACCTCCTAAATAGTCACTCAAATTAATTGATTTTTTAACGCCTTCTAGGGTATTAACTATAAAATAAATTGATTTAAAATTTAAAATACTTTCAGCCATTTTCCAGTCAAAAATATCATTTATATCTAAAGATTCTTTTTTTGAAAGTTCATATATTAATATTTCACTACCTAATCTATTTGTTTCTGTGATAAATTTTCTTCTAGTGCAAGTTATTCCTCCAGTTTCTCTATAGTCATCAGGAAGCCATTGCCTGCAAAGTCTTTCTTTATATTTTGGAATTATTTTATTATTTATTTTTTGCCATCCAAGGTGAGGGTCGTTAACGACAGTTATTACACTATCTGCATTAGGATTTTTTAATAATAATTCAATAGCATTATCAATAGATTCACTGCTTAATAGGGGTGAAGTTAACTGTACTGTTGCAATCAATTCAAAGGAAATTCCTTTTTCTTCAATTTTTAATACTGCATGGTTAATTGCAGGCTCCAATTGTATTTCATCTGTGCTTATAATTTTAGGCCTATCAATAATTTTTGCTCCAAAACTTTTCGCTAATTTAGCAATTTCTTTACTGTCTGTTGTTACATAAATATCGGCAACATTTCTTGCTTTTTTACATGCATTTATTACATAAGAAATAAGAGGTTTTCCATTTAAATATTTAAGATTTTTTCTTGGTACCCCTTTTGAACCACCTCTAGCTGGGATAATAACAATAGCTTTTTCTTTCATAATTAAATCATTAATCTTTAAAAAATATATTTTTTAGAAATTCTTCATTTAATGGTAATTCAGAAAGATTTTCAACATAAGTTTCACATCCTTTGAGAATTTTCTCATAGAGATTAGGGTTTGTATGTAACTTAACTATTTCAGCTGCTATAGAAGAGGGACTTGATGTACTAGCTAAAAGTCCATTGAATCCATCAATAATGTCAACATCAAGTCCTGGGTTAGGTGACGCTATAGGAATACATTTGAATAGCATCGCAAGTGGAACTAATTTCGGATGTCCTTCTCTAAGACTTGGGAATATTGCAATATTAGCATCCCTAAATATTTCTTCATATGGCATTGCGGGATAGAAAATAACATTATTTTCTATCGAACTTTTTTTTGAATATGGATTACCTATGCATGAAGAATTAAAATTATCTTTACTTCCATATGCTACAAAAGTATGCACTATTCCAGATAGTTTTAAGTAAGAAGAAATAATCTCTAAATCATTAATTCCTTTTTCTAATAAAAATCTTCCTACATAAACAATTTTTATTTTTTTTAATTCGGGCTTAGATATTTCTTTATATTTTAAAAAAGTTTCCTTTGATATCCCAGATTCTCTTACTAAAAAAACTTTTCTAGATGGATTAAAGTCTTGAATAATATCCCTGTCTTGTTTGTTTAAAGTAATAATCCTATGTTTTTTTAAAGATGAAGCAATTTGCATTGATTTTATATAAACTCTTCCAATTAATCTTGAACGTATGCCTTTTCTGATCTTTGAAGGTCCAAATCCTGTAATTACATAAATAAAAGAAATATTTCTAAATTTAAAATTAAATATTGAACTTAGAAGTAGAGAAAGATTTATTGTTGCTGTATGAGAAACAATATAAATTTCTTCATTACTTTTACAAGAATAAATAAATTTTGTTATTTCAAAAATATTCCTAAAAATTGAGAAAATTTTACTTCCTCTTTTAATATTCAGAAGTGTTTTATTTTTTTTCATTATTTTTTCATATTTTTTATATGCCTCATTTTGATAATCTTTATGGTTTTTATCTGGAACCATTACTATTATTTTTGAATCCTTATCTTTTTTTAATGCACATTCAATTAGTGGAATCTTGTAATCCAGAATAAAACTAAAACTATTACTAATCAATATTAGTTTTTTCAATTTAGGCATGTAATAAATCAATTATTATTTTTGGAACATTTTGTATATCGAGAACTTTTTTTTGGCCCAAATTATTTTTTAAGATATTATGTGTTTTCTTATTAAAATTAGAAAAGCAAATAATGCCTTTAGGAATATGATAAGCTGTAGCATCCCCACGTTGAAAAATATCAATTCCTAAATCTTTTAAATTGTATACTTTTTTCTCAAAGATTAATTCCTGAGGTAAATTAAAATTATTGTAATTTTCATGTAATTTATTTTTAATTGAGTGAAATATAAATTTCAAATTTAGAGTTAATTTTCCGCTATTTAGATATTCATAACCAAATATTTTATTATTTTCTTGAGTTTTAATATCTTCTATTTTATATAAAAAATCTTTTAAATTTTTTCGGCTTTCAAATTTGAGAATATAATCTGGATACATACTTGGAAGTAGCTTAACGGAATATTCTCCTTTGTTTATTTGATTGGAAAATTTTTCAAAATTTTCAATTTTATAGGATTCATAATGTGATGGTTTAATAGTCTCCTGACCGATAGAAGAAGCTAATATAATTTCGTAGCCATTTTTTTTCGCAAATTTAGTGAGGTTCCCAATTTGTTTATCTGCATTATTTAATCCTTTTAGGACTGAATCTTTTCTTAGATTAGGGAATGTTAAAAATTTTTTATTTAAGTCTGTATATTTTAAATATCTATGCATTGAAGCTGCTAGATGATTTGTAAAAAATGCTGCAAAATCGGGATTATATTTTTTAAGTAATTTATTAAATAAAATAGAAGATAAATCATGCTGAACTATTGTCCTATAAAATTTGAAATTTTTAAAGATGATTTCAGATATTAATTGCCTAACTATTAATATTAAACTTTTAATTGTTAAGTTACCACTTAATAAATTTTTTAATAAGATAATCAATACTTCTATATTTAAAGTTTTTTTGTTATGTCTTAAATTTGTAACAAAATAAGTATTTAGGTCTTGAAAGGAGTTTAATTCTTTTGGTTTACATCTACTAGAAATATTAAAAGTATCAGGAACAAAGAATTTATATTTATCTTTATAATCCTCCCTCATTTTAGATTGAAGTAAACCAAATATTCCAACGGTAAATTTATTCTTAATAGCTATATCCCAAATTGGTGGGTATAAGATATTAGTATGTTTATCCTGATTTAAGTATCTATAATTATGTTTTGCGGAGCTTACTCCCATATGCAATGTTGGCCAAGATGTCCAAGGGTGTAATTCGCCTTTTTCATCACAATTGGTTTTTATCAAGTATCCATTTTTTATTAGTTTAGCCATAGATGAGTATCTATATTTTTCTATATAATCAATAAATAATTGATAAGGAATTTCATTAAGTTCGTATAATATTATCTTCATTTTAAATAAATATTAATCTCAGAAAAAATAGACTAGTTATGAAGATATATTCTACTACAGAACTTTGTATTACAAATTTTGGAATAATAAAAAATATTGCTAAGATTGATATTCTTTCGAAAACTAATGGTAGGCCCATTATGCTTATAAACCATGCTATCCATCCTATAAGCAACCACTGATCAGTAAATTTATTATCAAATACTTCATTCTGAAATTCACTCTTATTTACTCTTTTAATTACATAGGTAAATAGTAATAATTGTATAGGGTAGAAAAAAGCTACTTTGTATTCTTGCAGTAATCTGTTAATAGCTCTTTCAATATAAGAATAAATTTTTTCGTTATAAAAAAATAATGTAAATAAAAAGATAAAAAAAAGAATAATAATTGATATTAAAATATTCATTTTAATTTTTTGACGGAAATTAAAATTTATAATTCTTCTAAAGATATTTTTTAAATTAAATATTATTAGAACTAGTATTGTTTGAATATGAGCAAATACTCCAAAAAATAAGGATATATTCATTCTCAATATTTGAGACTTTTTGTCTTTCAAAATCCAATAAACAAAACTAATTACTAATATGCTAAAGCTGGTCCTTATTAAGTTAAAACTCGTATTGAAACCCTGAATAGTAATTAGGAATAAAAGCCAAGAAATTAATGCATGTTTTTTATATTTAGTAAGTAAAAAAAAATAACTTAGAAACGAGCTTATAATTCCTGTGATTAGATAAGCAATATGATTTTGGCCTAAATTTATTTTTAGAAGAAATATCCTGTAAATATTAAACAAAGGTGAAGTCATTGTTTTAAAGCTACTTATAAATAAATCATTATCAATTTGTCCGTAGATATAAATATCATTTCCATTAAGTGCATAGCTTACACCAAAATATAAAACTGAGGGGAATAGAAATAAATTAAATAATAATTTTAAATTAATTTTCTTAACTTTCATTTTATTTTTTTTGAAGATTATTCAAATTAAATAATTTTTTTAATGATATTATGTAGTAAAAATTTATTATCAAAATTAATATTATTTTACTAATTAAGTATCCAATTACCCCATAATTGGATAAAAATAATGTGAGTAATAATGATATAAATGGATGTATTGAATTTATGAATAAATTACCTTTTAGGTCTAAATTAATTTTTAAAGGAATATTTAATAGACTTATTGGTAATGTTATTAAATATATTGATGAATAAATTTTTATCATTGGAATTATATGATAGAAATCTTCATTGAAAATAAATTTAAAAATTTCTGGTAGTATTACTAAAGATATAAAAAATGAAATTATGATAAATAATAAATAAAGAATTTTTGTATTTTTGTTATATATAATTTCTTGAAGTTGTTTTAAATTAGTAATGTATAAAAAATTAGTTAATCTATTCTGAACAACTCCATAAAAAGTTTTTAAACCTAATGGGATAATGTTAAAAGCAGCTATTTCTCCTGATGCGATAGTTCCTGACCTTAACATAAATATAATTAGATCTGTATTAAATAATAATTGTGGGGCTTTTGATAAGTTTTGTTTTTTAAAAAAACTTTTAGTCTCTCTATCCATATATCCATTACTAATATTTATTTTTAAGTTGGTTTTAAAAAAGTAATATGGTAAAGCACAAATAAGCATTGTTAAAATTATGATATTTGCACCATTTTCAATGCCTAATTTACTTGCAAAAAGAACTGCTATGAGTGTTAATCCATATTGAGATATTTGAAAAAAATTGTAAACTTTGAATTTTTTAAGAGCTATAAATCCAGATGTAATAATTTCTGGACTAAGATAATTTGGTAAAAAAATTATACCTAAAAGCCAGAGATTATAAATTTTTAAATTTATATTTATTATTCCGAAATATATTAAAAAATATATTATAAGTAATATTAAACTAATAATTAAAATATTTTTTTCTCTTTTTCTTATTAAATTTAGAGCTCCTTTTTTTGTATTTGATATTATATATGTTAATGTTTCATTCGCTCCAGGCATTGAGATTAAACTTATAATAGAGAGACAACTTATGATTGTTTTATAAATTCCGTACTGCGATACTAATAAATTATTGGCTAGTACTTTATTTGTAAAAAAAATAATAAATAAACTTATAGATCTTACAAAAAGTAATGAAAAAAACTGCATTTAATATTTATAAATTCATATTGGAACTATCTATTCATCAATTTAATTGCAATCATAACTTCTATTTCTTTCGTACTCTGAAGTTATTGATAAGTCATGTTGTCTATATCTATATAGTGGTAATTGTATATGAAGCTTAGTAACTCCTAATTGATTAAGTCTTTCAGCAAATTCTTTCTCTTCTCCAATTCTTACATTTGAATAAAGCCCATGTTTTGCATATATACTTTTCCTTATTATCCTAGAACACGCAATTGGTCTATGATTTGCATCAATTCTCCTAGATTTTTGATCTTTATTATCAACATATACATAATCAGAATAAGCCATATCAATATCTGGCCTCAACTCTAAAAATGTTGTAAGTATATTAAGTGTATTTGGGTGAATATAATCATCTGCATCCAAGAGAAAAATATATCTTCCTTTAGCATTTTTTATGGCTTTATTTCTTGTCCCCCCAACCCCAATATTTAATTCATTTTTTAAAAGTATTATGTTTTCATAATCGTTGTAAAGAAAATTTATAATGTCTACAGTTGTATCAGTTGAGGCATCATCACATATTATTATTTCGAAATTTTGATCAATTGTTTGTGTTAAGCATGAATTAATACATGACTCTATATGCTCTTCAGCATTGAATGCGGGAATAATAATTGATACGGCTGGATGATTCAAAATTATTTAAAAAATATCTTTTCTAATGATTCTCCTTTAATAATTTTTTTTATAGCTTTCTTTCCAATAATTTGATTGATTTCACTTGGTTCTATTTTGTTAGTAGGTCTTAATATCGATAAATGTTTAAAAGTAATAGTTTCATGTACGTTAATTGTTTTTGCAGCGTAGACTCCTCTTCTGGCATTTTTTCTGGCAATATTCTGAATCTCAAGATTTGGTTTGCCAGTTCCTTTGATTATGTTGAGAAATTTTTCTTTATCTCTAAAAAGTTTTAAATCTTCTGCAGTCATTGCATGATAGTGGTCATTGCCTTTTTTTAATCTAGAATTAGTGAAATGTTTTTCTATAAATATAGCTCCATTTTCAATAGCTGAAATAAGACAATCTGTACCCTCTGGCAATGGGACATGACAAGAATATCCAACTTGAACCTTATATTCTTTAAGAAAACTTTGCAAAGTGTCAATCATTCTGATATTGGCGTTATCAAAGGCACATGGATAATTAAGAACACAATGCAAGATAGTTAGTTTTATTTGAGTTTTGCTTCTTATGAATTCAACAGCAATTCTTATCTCTTCAAGAGAGCTTGCCCCAGTTGAAAGCACAATGGGCTTTTTTTTAGTAATAATGTGTCCAATTAGAGGTAGATTTGTAATATCAGAGGAACTTATCTTATGAAAGGGAACATATTTGTCAAAAATATCTACAAGTTCTTGGTCAAAGCAAGTGACGACAAAATCAATTTTATTTTTTTTGCATTCTTGAATTAAAGGCAAGTAGAAATCTAACTCAAATTTTTCGTGCTTTTGAAATAAGGTATATTGGGATTTTTCATTTTCTTTTTTTGTATCCCAATAAGAAGGAGAATTTATAGCTGCTAATGTTTCTGCTTTATAGCATTGGAATTTAACACCATTAGCTCCCGCGATAGAAGCTGTTCTAATCATTTCTATTGCTAAATCTTGACTCCCTTCATGATTAACACCAATTTCAGCTAAAAAATAAATTTCACTCATACCCTGAGAATTATTTTTTAAAGTTATTTCTTAGTATATAGGATCATGAGTTAATAATCTTTTGACTTTTTATTGTTATATTACTTGCATCAAAGTATAGTATCTAATTGTTTAAGGAATTAAATGAGGAAAATAAGGGCATTAATTCTTTATTACAAAGCAGAAGATAATAAAACGCTATCATATCAAACAGAATGGCCAGAAGCATTTAAAAAAAGTCATTTATTTGATTCAAGATTAATTAATTTGAATGATTTAACGTACAAGAATATTTCAAAATTACTACTTTATTTTTTTAACAAAAGAGTTGAAATAATCATTTGCTTACATTCTGTTTTCTCTAACCAAAATAATATTTCATTCCCAATTTCAAAAATTATTCAAAAAATAAATATCCCCAAAACTTATTTTATTGGAAATGAGTATAAATTAATGCCCGAAAAATTAAGATTTATAGATAGTTTAAAATTTGATATAGTTTTTTCTCAGACAAATAATATAAAAGTACATGAACTATATAAAAATCACCTTGATTCAAAAATTGAGTGGAGCCCAAATTGCTTGGTAGACCAAGAAGTTTTCAATTGTAAAGTAAATTTTAACGATAGACCAATAAGTATAGGATATAGAAGCTATCCTTCACCTTTTTATATTGGTAACAATGAGAGAGTTGAAATAGCAAATTTTTTTCAGAATTTTTCTGATAAAAGAGGTTTAGTTTCAGATATATCTCTTGAAAGTAAAGATAGATTTAATGCTAAAGATTATGCAAGGTTTTTAAATAACTGTAAATTTCAAATTGGAACGGAAGCTGGGACAGACTATTTTGAATTGACAGATAATGTAAGAAATGAAGTAAATTCTTTTTTGCAAGGCAAAAATTCAGAATGGAGTGAAATCTATGAATTATTTTTTAAGTCAAGAATACAAAAATTGCCAATGAGAATTATTTCAGGAAAAAATATTGAAGCTGCCGCATGTGGGACAATTCAAATTCTTTTTGAAGGTGAATATAACGGATTTTTAAAACCAGATATTCACTATATCCCTATAAAAAAAGACTTCTCAAATATTAATGAAGTTGAACTAAAAATGAATGATCATTACTTATTAAATGAAATTAGAAATAATTGTTTAAAGTTAGTCAATGAAAGTTTTGCATATACAAAAGTTTTAGAAAATATCTATGAAGTTATCAAAACTCATATATAATCTATTTGAAAATTTGATTACTAAGTAGTTAAAAAAATCAAAAAAATAATTTTATTTTCTTTTGCAATTAATCATTTTTTTTTGTTTAAAGAATTCAAGAATAATTGAATATCATTATTTTTTTTTAGAATTTCTAAAACTTCATCTTCATTAAGCTGAGTTGTAAGTTCGCTAGTGTAAGATTCTTTTTTCAACTTTTCTTTACCATGATCTAGGAATTCAAAATAACTTTTTTTAGCAGAGCTATTAATTTTATAAAATGCCCCCTCATCCTTTGTTCTATTAAATTCTTCCAAATTTATGAGAACTTCATGAATCTTTTCTCCCTCTCTTATGCCAATAAGTTTATATGGTTTTTCTTTTTTATTTAATAACTTTGTACAAGCCTTCAGTATTGTAATTATGTTGGCTGCAGGGGCTTTTTTGACAAATATTTCTCCATTCTCACCGTTTCTTAATGCATACTCAACTAATTCAACAGCTTGATCTAAGGACAACAAAAAACGAGTCATCGTTTTATCAGTTACGAGTATTGGTAATCCCATTGATAGATTCTTTAAAAATAGAGGAATTACTGATCCTCTTGAACAAATCACATTTCCATATCTAACTACATTAAAAATAGTATTTCCATTACTCCTCCCAAAACTCATTACTAATCTTTCCATCATTGCCTTTGATATTCCCATTGCATTTATGGGATAAACTGATTTATCAGTGCTTAAAGCCAACACCCGCTTAACTCTATTTTCAACTGCAGTAGAAAATACATTATTAGAACCAATAATATTTGTTTTAACTGCTTCATAGGGATCATATTCACATGCTGGCACATGTTTAAGTGCTGCGGAATGAAATACATAATCAATTCCTCTCATTACTTCGTTTATCCTTTCCCTATCTCTAACATCTGCAATTTTATATTCTAGTTTCTCATCCCCAAGTTCTAGTCTCATTTCATGTTGTTTTTTTTCATCCCTACTTGCAATTACTATCTTTTTAAATTGACTATTTTTTATTAATTTTCTAGCTAATTTGTTGCCAAAACTTCCAGTACCACCAGTAATTAAAATTGTCTTATCTTTAAAGTCATCCATTCAAATAAATTTTTAACTATAGGTATCAGGTTGATCTGAATTAAACGGTATAGAACCATAACTAACAATAATAGCATTCTCATCTTTATCGTTGTAAAGAGTATGCCTAATTAAAGGAGGTATTTGTATTACCTTACCGTCCATCCCCTTTATTATTATTTCATTTTCAAATAAAGATTCTTCATCTTTTAAAACTATCCTTACTTCACCTTTTAAACATAAAAACCATTCAAGTTTGTTTTTATGAAAATGGTTACCTCTGGAATGTTTTGGTTCAATTGTTAAGGCATAAAAATGTCCCCCACTTGGAACATCTCCATATTCCCCTCCAATATTAAAACATTCATGTAAAATTCCTCTTTTATCTTTGAATACTTTATTTTGTTTAAGACAAAAATCATCAGTATCCATATTTTTCTATTAACTTGAGGATCAATTTAATTGTAGAAATATTTTTTGTCAATTTACTAATTTTCATATTCCATGCTGAATTTTGCTTTATAACCAAATAGCCAATTATTTAAGCCATACTCTTCTTCTTTAAATGAAGTATGACATTTTCTTGTTTTAAGATCGTAAAAAGTACCATAACCGTCCCAATTTGATAAAGAGAAGCCATAAGATAATTTGTTTTTTATTTTGTTCTTAACTTTATATTCTTCTAATTTACTCTCAAAAAAATGTAATTTTTCTTCTTGATTCTTTTCTTGAAAAGGCTTTCCCAGCTTGTCAGTTAAATCAATTGCGGGAGATCCTCCGATTATTTTGTTTGATTCAAAATCTTTTGTTATTAACGAGCCCATCAAAGATATAGTTTTGCTGCCTATAGAGTAAGGACCTAACAATGTCCTTGTCATAAGCCATACATCTTCCCCTATTACACACTTTCCATCTGAATCATACTTACAACCTGATAATATATCTCCACCTCTTACATGCGTGCAAATAGTAGAACCTATTCCAATTACAGAAAACCTATTTATTATCAATTCACCAGTGGCATCAATATAAGAGTCTTGACCAATCCAAGAAGTATCATTAATAAAAGCTTCTCCTTTCACGCAAAGGGTGACATTATTGTGGATCTTTACATGATTACCAATTTTTAACTTGCCGCTGCCAAATATTCTTACGTTTGGCCCAATTATTGTTCTATTTCCTATTTCTATATTGCATTCACTTTCAATTACGCTTGTCTTATGAAGGCTAGAATATTTGCCGATATTAATCATTTCTTAATATGATGAATGCCATAACTTTTTTAATTCTTTTGAATGACTTAAAATAATATTTGTGACGACTCTACTAGCTTTTTTGTTCAAATACTCTGTAGGAATATTATTTTCAATTATTAATTTTTTATTAGCGATACTGCTTTCTAAACAAGGAAGGATACTTTCAAAATCTAAACCAGTAAAAGGGCAAAACCCACTATCAATACATTCAAATTTTTCAGAAGATCTCCTAATCGCCACAGCTGCAAAACCAAGTACGCAAGAATCTTCATGAATAGTGCCAGAATCAGATACTACACATAAAGAATTAATTTGTAGAGATAGAAAATCTATTAATCCAAAAGGGTCATGCCAGATTATGGAATTAGTAGCGTTTTTATTAATTAAATCTAGCTTTTTAAGTCTTATCTTAGTTCTTGGATGAGTACTTACAATAATTTTGCATTTAAAGTAATCTGCAAGTTTATTGTATGTTTCTACCATTTGTTCCAGTCCTCCAACAGTATCAACATTTTCTTCCCTATGAATACTCGCAACTATATATTGATCCCTTTTAAGATTTAATAACTTGAGAATGTTTGACTTTTCTATTTTTTCATCAATTGAATCATATACCTCTTTAATTGGGCTACCACAAACAAAAATTTTCGAGGGATGAATACCCTCGGCTAAAAGATTTCTTCTACTGTATTCGGTATATGCAATATTAATATTCGCTGTATGATCTACAATTTTTCTATTTAATTCTTCAGGAACATTAATATCAAAAGATCTGTCTCCTGCTTCAATATGAAAAGATGGAATTTTCATTCTTCTAGCATTAATCAAGCTTAAAGCACTGTTTGTATCTCCTAGTGTAACCACAGCATCAGGTTTAACTTCTTGAAAAACTCTACCTGTTTCTTTAATTATGTTACCTATCTGGTCATGAAGAGATTCTGATTTAACATTTAATTGAATATCTGGATAACGTAAATCTAAGTCATCAAAAAACATATCTCTTAAGTTCTTATCATAGTTTTGTCCAGTATGGACAATAATATTATCTGTAAATTTATCAAGCTCTTTAATTATGCAAGCCATTCTTATGATCTCTGGTCTTGTGCCAAGAACAGTTATTAACTTCATAATTGGTTATTAACGTGAATATTTTAACACTAATTCGCTTATCATTTCGATTTCAGCCTCATTTACCCACCATCCACAAGGTAAACACAATTCTTGAGTGTCAAATTTATTAAGATTTGGG
>MDTD01153975.1_pt1 | contig 12382 bp, 10 predicted proteins | sample 811221 | NCBI WGS metagenome assembly MDTD01 (sample SAMN05326646, study PRJNA326480) | marine metagenome | isolation source: seawater | place: Pacific Ocean: South West | collected 2011 | reverse complement strand
GGTGAAATTTTAATTTTTATCGGCTGTTTTGAAGCCAATAGTTGAGCAGCTTTACTTTCTGGGCTCGGAATGGTTTTAGGTATCGGTTATAGTTTATGATTGTGTAATCGTATAGCTTTTGGAAATAATAAACAATTTTCAATTTTAGAGTTTCGAGATTTAAATAGACGTGAATTTTATATGTTATTTCCGTTTGTTTTTTTAAACTTTCTATTTGGTTTATATCCAGATGTTATTGTCAACTATTTAAAATCTTCTATAATTGTGCTCTAGTTTTTAAATCTTTTTTGGCGGAATGGTAAACGCTTAAGTTTTAAAAACTTATCCCAATTTGGGTTTAGGGTTCGAATCCCTAAAAAAGAAATTTATTTACGATGCTTTTCAAATAATTGTTCGTATTTTAAGTGTTGCTGAGTGGTTTAAAGCGATAGATTGCTAATCTATTAAATGTTATTCATTTCGCAAGTTCGAATCTTGTCACTTAAGATTTATTTGTTTTTAAAAATTCTTTAGTTTTACGCTTCAAATTTTGATGTCATTTTTTCTTAATCCTTGAGTTAATAGATGATTGTTTTCAACAAACCATAAAAACATTGGAACTTTATATTTCATATTTGGTGCTATTTCTGGTGTTTTAGGTTTCGTGGTTTCTATGGTTATGCGTTTTGAGTTATCTCAGTCTGGAGATGCTTTTTTAGCAGGAAACTATCAACTTTACAATGTTTTAGTAACAGCTCACGCTTTTTTAATGATCTTTTTTTTTGTAATGCCTACAGCGATCGGTGGTTTTGGTAATTGATTTGTTCCTATTATGATTGGAGCTTGTGATATGGCGTTTCCTCGTTTAAACAACATTAGTTTTTGATTACTTCCTCCTGCATTAATTTTATTATTATCTTCGTCTCTTGTTGAGGCTGGTGTCGGTACAGGATGAACTGTTTATCCTCCCTTATCTGGTATTCTTGCTCATTCTGGTGGTGCTGTTGACTTAGCAATTTTTAGTTTACATTTAGCTGGTATCTCGTCTATTTTAGGGGCTATCAATTTTATCGTAACTATTTTAAATATGCGTTGTCCAGGAATGACTGCCCACAGAACGCCTTTATTTGTATGAGCGGTTTTTATTACAGCTTTTCTTTTATTACTTTCTTTACCTGTTTTAGCTGGGGCTATCACAATGCTATTAACGGATAGAAATTTTAATACTTCATTCTTTGATCCAAATGGTGGTGGTGATCCTGTTTTATACCAGCATTTATTTTGGTTCTTTGGTCATCCTGAAGTTTACATTCTGATCTTACCTGCTTTTGGGATTATTTCTCATATTGTTTCTAACTTTAGTTCAAAAGCTGTTTTTGGAAATTTAGGTATGATTTACGCAATGCTTTCCATCGGTTTTCTAGGGTTTATTGTATGGGCACATCATATGTATACTGTCGGTTTAGACGTTGATACAAGAGCTTATTTCACTAGCGCAACAATGATTATTGCTGTTCCAACAGGAATTAAAATTTTTAGTTGAATAGCTACAATGTTTGGTGGAAATATTGTCCTTAATACTCCGATGTTATTTGCAAATGGTTTTATTTTTTTATTTACTTTTGGTGGTTTAACGGGAATCGTTTTATCTAATTCAGGGATCGATATTGCTTTACACGATACTTATTATGTCGTTGCACATTTCCATTATGTTTTAAGTATGGGGGCTGTATTTGCAATTTTTGCTGGATGATATTACTGAATTTCAAAGATTTTAGGGGTAGAGTATCCAGAATCTTTAGGAAAGATTCATTTTTGAACAACTTTCATTGGTGTTAATCTTTGTTTTTTTCCGATGCATTTCTTAGGGCTAGCTGGTATGCCAAGAAGAGTTCCTGATTTTCCGGATAGCTATAACGCTTGAAATAATATCGCTAGTTTAGGGAGTTGTATCACGATGATGTCTAGTGCATTTTTTGTTTATGTTGTTTACGTAACAATTACAGGTAATCAAAGAGTTTCTTTTAATCCTTGAATTAAAGCTTGTAAGTTTATTTAACAATATTAAGTTTTGTTCTTTCACGAATTGCGAGTATAGATCAACGGTAGATCGATAGCCTTCCAAGCTAATGGTATGAGTTCGAATCTCATTATTCGCTCATTTTTTAGATGGCTCAAAAAACAAATGCAATTTCATTAAGAGTTTCAAATAAAATTACTTGAAGTTCTACATGAAGCGAAGATAATAAAACATATTATTACTTCCTTTTTAAAGATTTAGAAATAAGAAAATCTTTTAAGCTTTTGACCTCACTTTTAGGTGTTAAAATGAATAAGTTACTAATTAAATCACAAAATGGTTCAGTAACTATAAATGCTAAAAGAACTGCACAATTAATAAAAAAAGATTCAATCCGTGTTTCTTTTAAACGTTTATTTTTTTTGAAAGATCTCGTTATAAACGCTCATCAAATGAATAATACTTTAAAATATAAAAAGAAGGTAAGTTTATGAGAGAGTAAAATGTTGTTTTGATATATTCCGGCAGCTTTTTTCTCAGAATACGTGAGTCTACAAATAAAGCTTTCTTTACGACGACGTCATGAGGTTTTTAAATTAGGTATTCAAAGCGGTATTCAAACAATGCTTCGTTATTATTTTAATTCTCGTAGAAAGCTTTTCGTTTCAGGAATCAAGGTTATATGTAAAGGTAAATGAACTAAAACGAATACAGGAAGAACTCAAAAAATGATATTTAATTTAGGTAGGTTGAATAATCAGGCTTCTAATTCTTTTATGGATTCTTCAATTTCAACAGTAACCACAAAATTTGGTGTTTGTAGTGTCAAAGTTGTGATATCTTATAAGAATACTTCTGATCGTTTTTAGCTTAATGGATAAAGCTTTGATTTTCTACGTCATTTATAAAGGTTCGATTCCTTTAAAACGATATTTAGGTTTCATTCTTTTATATTTTGAAATTGTTTATGCATTTAATTCTGGTGCAATGTGAACGTTATCTTAATACCTAAAACATGTTAATAAATGCAAAAGGGCTGTAAGCTTTAATCATTGTGTTCGGAGAGTAAAATAAATGGAAAAAATGTAAAATAAATGGGAAAACATTAACCTTAATAGATTGATTTTGATTTACATTTTTCTTTTATAAGATTAGATAGTTGATTAGTGCATTTTTTCAAGTCTATTATCTTTAGTGGTTTTTAACGATTATACCACCTCAATAGCAAAAGCTATATTTCTTTTAGAAATCAACAGTTAGGAATATTGAACAATGAAGTAACCTTTGATTCAGTGATTTAGATTAGTATTTTTTACGTGTTTGTATAAAAAGCTTGATAAAGAAAATAATGATTTCAAAAATTAATGCTGATAAATCAAGTGCCAGAAATCTCGGTAATGCTTGAAGCATGAACGTTACATTAATTATTAGGTTTAAATAGTAACAGGGATTAATTTTAAGCTTTAAAATAAAAATCAGTTTAATTGGTATTATGAAAAAGAGACTAAAATTATTTAATATTATTAAAGAAATTAGAATAAAAGATGTAGCGATAACATGTTACTATTGCTTTTAGAATTTCGAGGGTTAAAACAAATTTCTTAGTAAAGTATTGATTCTTTAGTTACGAAAGCTTAAGTAGCAAAAGCTATTAGAGACAGCTGTAGTTTGAGCTATCAATAAAAGTCGTTTTTTTTGGGAACGTTTCCAATAAAAGAGTAAATAAAAACGATTAACCTAAAAAGTATTGTCGCAAGATTGAAATTTAAAGAATTAGACGAGAAAAAAGTTCGTTTGTGGGTTGTGCTATTTAATTCGATAAAACACGCAAATCTTACCAAAACTTGAATTTAAATAGTATTGGTTTCCCTATATTTTTCATTTAAACAGTTGTTGCATGGTTGTTGTCAGTCCTTATTTTGTAATGTTCTGTTAATTCAGTTAAAGGGCGAAACTTTTCTTCTAAGATTTTTAATTTAGTTCTAGAATAGATATTTTGATAAAAAATACAAAAAAAAATGACTTCTAAATCTTTATGATGCTAATGTTTTGGGCTTTTAATGCGATACATTACAAGAAAATAAAACATTATGATCTATTTTTATTGTTGAAATTTAAACGTAAAATCTTGTTTTGTTCGGATTGCTTCTTGAAACTCAGAGGCATAAAGGAGGAATAAACAGTAATGGTTGGTTAGTCTGCAGCCATGAAACTTATCTTTTTTTCTATACTTTTCGCCCGTCGCTTCTTGAAATTGAATCTTAATAAACCATAAAAACTCATAGATTTTATTTTTAAAAATTTAGAGGTTTTTATATTCTTTAAGATTTGAAATTATGAATAAGTCGTAACAAAGTAACTGTAGATGAATCTGCTGTTGGAATAAGATTTTTATTTATTTCGCTCCATTATTTTTTGTTAGTTTAATTTCAATAAGATCTATAATGTTTTAACCTAAACTCAAAGTCATTTGTTCTTGATTGTTAATGTTTTAACGCTTTTTTTATATTTTTTGAATAAAAGTAAGATTTGCTTAAATAGTAAAGTTTTAAGTATGAGTTTATTTATATTTTATTAGATGTTTTTATATATGCAGCGTCACGCTTTTCATTTAGTTGATCCTAGTATTATGCCTTTATTATCTTCAATGAGCTGTTTGACAACAGCATTGGGGGCAGTTTTATATTTTCATGGTTATGTTGCCGGTTTTCAAATCCAAATGTTTGGGTTGTTTTCTGTTGTTGCTTGTATGGGTTTTTGATGAAGAGATGTTGTTAGAGAGGGAACTTTAGAGGGTTGCCATACTAACATTGTTCAATTAGGTCTTCGATACGGAATGATATTGTTTATTGTTTCAGAAGTAATGTTTTTTTTTGCTTTTTTTTGAGCCTTTTTTGCAGCTAGTATTGCTCCAACTATTGAGATAGGAAACGTTTGACCCCCAAAAGGGATCGAAGCTTTTAATCCTTTTGAGGTTCCTTTAGTAAATACTTTAATATTACTTTGTTCTGGTGCTACTATAACCTATTCTCATCACGCTATTACAGCAGGAAATAAAAAAGAGGCAGTTTTTGGTTTAGTTTTAACTATTATTTTAGCTTTTATTTTTACTGGGTTTCAGGCTTTTGAGTATGTTAGTGCCTCATTTTCTATTTCGGACGGAATTTTTGGTTCTACTTTTTTCATGGCAACAGGATTTCATGGATTCCATGTTTTTGTTGGGACACTTTTTTTAAGTGTTTGTTTAGTTCGTATGAATTATAACCATTTTTCGAATGAGCATCATTTTGGGTTTGAGGCTGCTGCCTTTTATTGACATTTTGTTGATATTGTTTGATTGTTTCTTTACGTCGCCGTTTATTTCTGGGGTGGAAATTAATTCAATTTTTTAAGAGTTGGGATTTTTATTGTATTAGATGAGTAATTTTGCTCTATTATTTATTTCACTTATTATTTTGTTAAGTAGTTTAAGCGAAAGCTTCGAATTCATAGTTCATAATGAAGAATCTTTATTAGTTTTATGTTTTGTTGCATTTATTTTTGTTGCCTATAGTTTTTTATCATTAAGTGTTTTTGATGATTTTCAGAAGAAAATAAGTTCATTAGAAGATCAGCTTTTATTGGTTGTTGTTTCTCGTTTTAAAGCTCTCGTTGGAAATTTTAATGAATTTTTGTTTTTTAGAGGTTTAGTAATAAGATTTCAATTTATTTTAGCTTTACTTTCTATGCGTCTTCAATCTGATTGAGTTGCTTCAATGTTTGAGCTAAATTCATCAATTAATTCTTTATTTCTATCGAAATTGACTAATGTCTTAAGATTAAAAACTCAGGTTTTAAAACCTATACAAGATCGTTTAAACACTATAAGTTTAATGCCTCTTCTTTTTAGTGACTCTTTTTCCAATTTAGTTTTTAGTTCAAATCTTACTTGTTTTATTAAAAAATCTGCTGTAATCGAAAGTTCTATATTTTTTAATAAGTCCAACTTTATCAAGCAATCTTTTAAATAATTTATTTTTTTTATGACCTTGCTATATTTAAAATGTTTATAAAATTTCAAATGGAATGCTTGATTTATATTCTTTAGGCGTTACTTCAAAACGAAAAGCTTAGCTAATCAGAAGGTTTAAAGGCTAAGATTCCTAAAAAAGAAAACTTTTAATTCAAAAACTAATGTTTTTGTTCAATATAAATTAAACCTAGGTTTTTTTTAACTTTAGCGAATTGATACATCTAAATAGCTTATAAAAAAATCAAAAGAGAAAATGGAAGTAACGGCGAGTGAAACCATATAAATTTAGATAATTTTTAGGTTTTAATCCTGATTAAATTTAGTTTTAAGTAACGTTTTGTTATTTTATAGGAACTTCGTTTTCTGGCTTTAGAGAAATAAAATCGATAGTGTATCAGTATTGTGAAGGAAAGCAGTTCGAAATAAGGAAGGAACTTTTAATAAATTTGAAATTTTTAATATTCTATCGTTTAAAACGTTTTACTTTTTGCATAACGGTCTCATTATTTAAAGAAAGAGGTGAGCTTTTATTAAAGTAGAAAGCGAATTTTTATAATGATATTCTTTGATCTAATCTCTTTTTTTAGACACGAAGCTAAGCGATCTATTCAAACACTAGCTGAAATTAATTTAATAATTTATGAAAGGCTTAATCAGTGTTTGTTGCAATAAACTTGAATGATGTTTGAATAGGAGTGAAAGGCTAATCAAGCTTAGTTATAGCTTGAACTCCACGAAAATTATTTTAGTAACGCTATTATTTTTAGGTATGAGGTAAAGCAATGATTTTGTTTTAGGAGATTTCGTATTTTTCTAAGCATTTTTAAACTTTGAATACATACTTTTATAAGATGGTAAGTTAGACTGTAAGCTATAAAGTTTAAAGTCAAGAGAGAAACAACTCAGATCGCTTGCTAAGAGATCAAAGTATAGTTTTAATTTATAAAAGTTTTTAGCTTTTTTAAAGCAAATTAGCAAATATTAAGTTTCAGTTGGCTTAGAAACAGCCATCATTTAATGAAAACGTAATAGTTCGAACAACTAGCTCAAAAATTCTTAAAATTTAAGGTATTAAACTATTCGAAGCAGCGAGTTAAAACTTTAATTTAAGTATTTCGATAGTGGAGCATTTTGTATAATTTTTTTTCCGTGAGGTTAAATCAAAAATGTTGCTGTGAGAATTAGTAACATCTTAAATTAATATTAATTCGTGTTTCATCTAAGCTTTCTTATTTCTATTTTAGGTTTATTCGAGCTTTAAGTTTATAAATGAAAGTTTTTGACGATAAGTATCAAAATCAAGTAATACTTTAAAGTTAAAATTTGTTATAAAAGTTTTACTGCTTTTCTAACAATATTTGTCTTTCAGGAAAAAGTAAGGTTTTTTAATCGTAGCTTATCCCGCATCAGGTAGATTAATAAGAGATATTAAAGCGCAAAGAGAAATAGAGGATAAGGAACTCGGCAAATAGCTTTCGTAACTTTGGGATAAGAAAGTCTGATTAATAGAAACTATTAATCATTAATGATAAATCAATGAGTGACTTTTTAATAAAAAATTATAATAACGCTAATTTAATAAATAATGTATGTTATTTGATTGGTTCTCAATGCTTCAAACTGAAACAAAAAGTCATTAAGCTTTTTAATAAAGAGAGGTCAATAGATGTCTTATTTTGAGGATAGTAATGTAGCGAAATTCCTTGTCTTTTGATTGAAGACCTGCATGAAGCCCGTAACAACTCATTGGCTTTCTTTTCTTCTAATCTTGTGAATTTGAAATGGAGGTGAAGATTCCTTCTTACTAAAGCAAGACGAAAAGACCCTATCAACCTTTACTCAAATCAAATGTTGCTTATTTAAACTTATATGTTCAGTAATAGATAGTAGTTTTAACTTCAAACTTCATGAAAAACTATCCAATAATTTATTTAAGCTTTTTATATTATTTTTAAGACAGCTTTTGATCTGTGAGTTTATCTGGGATAGATCCCTTTGAAAAAGTAATAAAGGAATACAAAGATGAGTTTGATTAAGAGATCTTAATTTTTAGCGAAAAAGCAAATGCTCGTTTGACTGCAAAATGTAAGATTGTTTAAGCAGATGTGTAAACAGGTTTTATTGATCCAATGCTATCGTACGAAAGAAGCATTGCATAACAGATAAAAGGTACTGTAGGGATAACAAGATAATAAAAACCAAGCGATCAAAGCGACGTTTTTGTTTGTTATATCGATGTCGGTTTAAGGCAACCTGATGGTGAAGAAGCTATCAAAGGTCGAACTGTTCGTTCGGTAAAGCCTTCCACGAACTGGGTTTAAAACGATGCGAATCAGTTTAGTTTCTATCTGCTTGATTAATTAAGTTTTAGGGTTTTTTACGCTAGTATGAGAAGATCGATGTAAAGAAAGCCAATTGTTAATATGATTAAATGTTAGTTTTTTAACTATGCTTTAAAGTTTTAAAAAATGATAGCGTTAAATTTTGAAACACAGCTTAAACAAACTTAATATAAAGTTTTAGACGAAAACTTTGATCGGTCAGAAATAATATATCTTAAATGTAACTGATTACGAATTTTTTTTATGAAACTTTTTAAAATTTTATTATAAATTTCTCTAGATAATTAGTCGATTTTAAAGTTTAGTTTAAAGGATAAAACATTGAATTTCAAATTCAAGGATTAAGGGTTCGATTCCTTTAACTTTTGAAGATCTTTTTTGATGTTTGTTTTAGAAAAAATAGTTTGTTTTTTGATTTTAGTTGTTCCAGTATTAATTTCTGTGGCTTACTTAACTTTAGCGGAAAGAAAGGTTATGGGATCAATGCAGCAACGAAAAGGTCCAAATGTAGTTGGTTTTTTAGGTTTATTGCAGCCTTTAGCTGATGGTTTGAAACTTTTGCTGAAAGAAACGGTTATCCCAACGAATGCAAGTACGTTTAGTTTTGTGTTTGCTCCCGTTTTAACTTTATTTTTAAGCCTTTTTGGTTGATCTGTTATACCTCTTTCGTTTACAGGATTTTATGTTGATATTAATCTGAGTTTACTTTTTATATTTGCTGTTTCTTCTTTGGGGGTTTATGGGATTATTTTGTCTGGATGATCGAGTAATTCAAGATATGCTTTTTTTGGGGCCTTACGAAGTGCTGCCCAAATGGTTAGTTATGAGGTTGCTATCGGTTTGATTTTAGTTACAGTTTTAGTTTGTGTTGGATCTTTGAATTTCTTTAGTATTGTTGTATTTCAAGAGTTCTTGTTTTTTATGATACCTCTTTTTCCAATTTTTTTTATGTTTCTTGTAAGTATTCTAGCAGAAACCAATCGAGCTCCTTTTGATCTACCTGAAGCTGAAAGTGAACTTGTAAGTGGTTATAACGTTGAATATGCAAGTATGGGATTTGCTCTTTTTTTTTTAGCAGAGTATAGCTCGATGATCTTAATGAGTTCTTTGACAACGATTATTTTTATGGGAGGTTGAATTTCAGTATTTTCCAAACCTTTTATTTTGGATCCTTTTGTTATGTCTCTTAAACTTTCTTTTATTTTGTTTTTTTTTATTTGGGTTCGAGCTTCATTTCCTCGCTATAGAATCGATCAGCTTATGCGTCTATGTTGAAAGGTTTTTTTGCCGATCTCTCTTGCATTTGTTTTAATAACATTTGGTTTGTTATGGTCCTTTAATGGCGTTATGTAGATGAATTTTTCATTTTCTGATCGTAACATTTTTTCTAAAAATGAAATTTTGCAAGATTCTTTATCTATTTTAACTGAAACAGGTTTTTCAAAAAAGATAATAAAAGAAAAAATAATACTAAAAAACTTTAAAAATTTAAGCATTAACCAAAATAAGTGTTTCATCACAAACCACAAATATTCGGTTATTAAAAGATATCGTTTATCACGTATAACTTTTAGGGCTTATATAAATAAAGGTTATTTATCGGGGTTACGTCGAAGTATGTGGTAATTTTCAATAGCTTAATGGTTTAAGCGTTCGACTGTTAATCGAAAGATTCAAGGTTCAAGTCCTTGTTGAAAAGTTTTTAAAATTTAGTGATATTTTTTTGATATAATAAGGTTCAAGTCCTTTTATTGTCCATATTTATTTGTTTGATGAAACATTTTTTTATTTTAGATTCATCTGTATCTTGACAGTTATATTTTCAAGATGCGGCAACACCTGTAATGGAAGGTATCATTAACCTTCATCATGACTTAATGTTTTTTATTACTTTTATATTTTTTTTCGTTCTTGTTGTAATGGTGAGAACATTATATTATTTTCAATATTCGGAAGAGAATGCTAATTCAAGTTCAAGATTGGTGGTCCACGGAACAGCTATTGAAATTATTTGAACGGTTATTCCATCATTAATTTTAGTCGTTGTCGCGCTTCCATCTTTTGCACTTCTTTATTCGATTGACGAAATAGTTGATCCTGCCTTAACGTTGAAGTGTATTGGAAATCAGTGGTTTTGAAGTTACGAATACAGTGATTTTGAATCTCAATCTTGTGCTGTTCGCTTTGATAGTTATATAGTTCCAGAAGATGATTTAGAATTTGGAACTTTAAGATTGTTGGAAGTCGACAATCGTGTCGTTTTACCTTTAAAAACTCATATTAGAATTTTAATTACTGCGGCAGATGTTCTTCACAGTTGAGCGATTCCTTCTTTAGGTGTTAAGTTGGACGCATGTCCGGGGAGACTTAACCAAACAAGTTTGTATATGCTTCGTAACGGAGTTTTCTTTGGGCAGTGTAGTGAGATTTGCGGTTCAGCTCATGGGGCGATGCCTATAGCCGTAGAATCAGTTGATTCAGAAAGATTTTTACTTTGATTAAATAGTAAAGTTTAAAATTTTTAGGTTTAATTTTATGTATTTTTCGAATAATTCAATGGTAGAATGCTTAGTTTACACCTAAGAAGTTATTGGTTCAAATCCAATTTCGAAATTTAGTTTATTTTTTGTAATGATGAGTCATATTTTCAACAAAATTAAAAAATCAAAAAAGAATTATAAATTAAATGTAACTGATCTTCCTCAAAAAAGTGCTGTTTGTATAAAAGTTTTAACCATTTCTCCCAAAAAACCAAATTCTGCAAATAGAAGAGTTTGTAAAGTACGGCTTATAAAATCTAAGCAGAATTTAACTGTTAAAATTCCAGGAGAAGGTCATAACCTCCAACAGCATTCCACAATTTTGATTCGTTGTGGTAGAAGTAGAGATTTAATCGGTGTTAAAAATATTGCGATTAGAGGGAAATATGATCTGAATGCAGTTGCAAATAGATTTAGTTCCAGAAGTATTTATGGTATTAAAAAAGCTAAAACTAATTAATTAAGGTAAGTATAGTTTAATGGTTTAAATAGCAGTTTGTGGTATTGCAGTTTGAAGGTTCAAGTCCTTCTATTTACCCAAAGAATGGGTGAATGGTTAAACCGCTAGATTGTAAATCTGGTTCTTTTAGAATTGCAAGTTCAAGTCTTGCTTCTTTAATAATTGAATTTTTTTGATGTTCTTAACTAGTAGTGTATTTCATGTATTTTCAAGTTTAGCTCTTATTTCTGGAACAATGGTTATAGCTTCTCGCAATCCGATTTATTCAGTGTTATTTTTAATATTAACATTTTTTAACCTATCTTGTTTATTATTTATTTTAAATATTGAATTTTTACCGATTCTATTTTTAATAGTTTATGTAGGTGCGATAGCAGTTTTATTTTTATTTGTTTTAATAATGTTAAATATAAAGTTATCCGAACTAAAAGAAGGAATGAAACAATATATATTAATTTCTTTTATTTTTGGTTTAATTTTTATCTTTGAGGCTTTAACTATTTTCAACATTAAATTCGTATCTTTGAATTTACTTGAAACTCCTCAAATCAAAGTTCAAGATTCTTTATTGACTTTTGATTTTTGTTTTGATTTTTCAACTTGATGCTTTAAACCATCAAATGTTTTATATTTGGGTGAGCTTTTTTTTACATCTTTTGCTTATCTTTTCGTGGCTTTGGGTTTTGTATTATTGTTAGCTATGATTGGGGCAATAGTTTTAACTCTTCAAAAAAAATTTATAACTAAATCACAAGATGTATTTAGACAAGTATTAAAAGATTCTAATACTGTTGTGATCAAGTATAGTAATTAACGCCTTAATTAAAGAGATATAGCTAAAAGGTTAAAGCGACGGTTTTTGATACCGCTATTTATTGGTTCGAATCCAATTATTTCTGGAATAATGTGATGGAATGGTAGACATGCTTGTTTTAGAAACAAGTTCAATTTAGAGTGAAGGTTCGAATCCTTTCATTATTAAAATGAGAGCTGATGTTACTTCATCCTAAAAAAACTAAATTTAAATCC
>MDTD01040642.1_pt1 | contig 12383 bp, 9 predicted proteins | sample 811221 | NCBI WGS metagenome assembly MDTD01 (sample SAMN05326646, study PRJNA326480) | marine metagenome | isolation source: seawater | place: Pacific Ocean: South West | collected 2011 | reverse complement strand
TTAAATAATTCAAAATCTATCTTATTGTTCTTGTAGAAATATTTTAAACTTTCATTTTGATTAGGCATACAATGTTGAAAAATTTTAAGCCTTACACCCTGATTTATACATTTTAAAAAAATATTTGGAAGTTTCTCAGCAAATACTTTCGCAGCCTGACTCCCTCCAATTATAAGAATATTAATTTTCTTATCTTCACTTTTTTCTTTAGACCTTGACGAAAAATAAATTATATCTTTTTTAATTATATTGCCTATTTCGACAACTTTATATTGGTACCTTTTTGGAACTCCCTCAAGACCTTTGTTAGAAACAAAGATTTTTTTTGCAAAAGGTAGCAAATACTTATTCGCTTTACCAATTACTAGATTATTTTCATATATTACTAATTTTATTCTTAAAATACTTGCGGCTAAACATATTGGAAAAGATGCGTATCCACCCATTCCAAAAATTATTGATGGTCTTTTAAAAATTAAAAAAATTAACGATCTAAAAATAGAGTAAAATAAAAAAATAAAGGAAATAAAAACTGAAAAAATGTTATTTTTAAATATAGAGTATGAATGTAAAATAGTAGTCTCAAAATGTTTAAACTTTTCTAAATATTTATATCCTCTCTTATCAGTTACAATTTTAATATTGAATTTTTTCTCAGATAAATGACTTGCTAAACTACAACCAGGAAATACATGGCCACCAGTTCCACCTATCGCAATAATAACATTTAATTTATCACTCATTTATAAAAGATCTATTTTTTGTGTAGTTTAATATAACTCCTGCAAGTATCGCACTACCTATCAAAGAAGAACCACCATAACTTAGAAAAGGTAATGTCATACCTGTTGTAGGAATTAAGCTGGTATTAACTCCAACATGAATAAATGTTTGAAATATCAAAAGTGCAGATAGACCGCACAGAGAGATTTTAATCATTAGATCATCATGATTTATACAGTTTTTAATAATTCTAAAGGCAATATATAAAAATATTAAAATTATAAATATTGAAATTATTGATCCGTATTCTTCTGAAATTATTGATATAATATAATCTGTGTGAGCTTCGGGCACGCTATCCTTTAATACTCCTTCCCCCATTCCTTGTCCTTTAAGTCCTCCTAATTTAATTGCATCTAGTGCAGAAGACGATTGAAATCTATCTCCTTTTGTTGGATCTATAAATGAAACAAGACGATTAATAATATAACCAAATTTTTCTGGCATAATTAAAAGTAACGAACTTATTGAAATTAAGAAAATTGAAAAAAAAATTATAATATAAATTATGCTCACTCCAGAGATAAAGACTGTGGCGATCCAACTCCCTACTAATAAAATAGATTGACCAAGATCAGGTTGATCAATTAAAAGTATAATCACTGAAACTAATAATAGAAAACTAAATAGATATTTTATTTTAGAGTTCTGCAATTTTTCTAAAGTTAATATTTTAACAGTTGTTAAAATAAAGAAAGGTTTCATTAGTTCGATTGGCTGGATTCTAAAAAAATAAACGTCAATCCATCTTTTTGCACCCTTAACCTCGACACCAACTATTGGGACTAATGCCAAAAAAATAAAGGACAAAATAAATAAAGGAATAACAAATTTTTTTAAGAGGTTAGTTTCTAGTACTGAAATAAAAATCATTACAAATAACGACAATAAAGTAAAAATTAAATGCTTAGAAAAAAAAAAATAGTAATCTTTGTTTAAACGTTCTCCAGCTAATGATGATGTCGAAGAAAATGAGAAAAACAAACCAAGAAAAAACAAGATTATAAAGCAAAAAAAAATCTTTTTATCAATATTTCTCCAATAATTAGCAAATCTAAATTTAAATATATTTTCTTGCATATTTTATGCTTAATTTTTTAAATTTGTCTCCTCTGTCTTCAAAATTTAAAAATTGATCAAATGAGGCTGAAGCAGGACTCAATAAAATTGAATTATTTTTTTTATTTAGAAAACGTATGTCTTTCATTATTTGTATAATTGAATTTTTTAAATTTCTCGCGACAAAATATTTTACATCATATTGTATTTGCTTTTTAAAAAAATTAATATTTTTTCCGATTAAGTATGATTTAATAATATTTTTTTTCAAATTTTTAAGTTGAATTTTGTCGTTCTTTTTTGGTTGTCCACCAACTATCCAATAAATATTTTTTGTGTTTTTAAGAGCATATTTTACAGCTTGGAAAGTTGTTGCTTTTGAATCGTTAATGAAGGTACAATTTTTCTTTTTTAAAAAAATTTCATAACGATGAGGTAATCCTTTAAATGTTTTTAAAGAATTTAAAAAAGCTTTTTTACTTATCTTTAATAATTGAGAAATTGAAAAAACAAAAGCCATATTTTCATCATTTATATCCGATCTTAAATATTCATTTTTAATCTTAGATTTTAAATTAAGATAATTGTTAAAATTTGGAATAATTAATTTACCTCTAAACTTTTTTTGTTTAAATTTTTTTATCAATTTATTATGAATTAAAGAATATTGATCCTTTCTCTGGTTATGGAATATTTTTAATTTAGAATTTATATAATTTTTCATATTTCCATGCCAATCTAGATGATCATTAGTTATATTTAATAATATACTGAAGTCAGGGCAAATAAATTTTGAATATTCAAGTTGAAAAGAAGAGGCTTCAACTATTAAAAAGTTATCTTTTTTTATTTTAAGATTTAAAATTGGAGTACCTATATTTCCGCCTAACAAAGGTTTGTAACTTTTTTTTTTGAGAATATGATATAATACCTTACAGGTAGTCGATTTTCCATTTGTCCCGGTTACAACAATGCTCTTGTTAAATTTTTGTGACAAGAATAGCAAATCTAAGTCGGTTATTATTTTTTTTTTATATTTAATGAGTTGATTTTTGTATTTAGCTTTTTTTAGGCTTATACCCGGGCTTAATACTATGTAGTTTACATTTTTTAAAGTTTTATTTAAATTTAAAGATCTTTTTTTGCTAAATGCAATCTTGTTTTTTTCATCCCAAACCTGATAATTTTTGATATTATTCTTTTTAAAAAAATTTACTACTGATTTCCCTGTTAAACCCAATCCATAAACTAAAAATGATTGCTCTTTTAAATCAATTTTAGAAGCCATCTATTACCTTAATTTTAATGTTGCTAATCCAACTAAGGCTAAAATAATAGCTATAATCCAAAACCGTATAACTATAGTAGACTCAGCCCAACCTTTTTTTTCAAAATGGTGGTGTATCGGAGCCATTTTAAATATTCTTTTACCGGTGAGTTTAAACGATATAACTTGAATAATTACCGAAACGGTTTCTAAAACAAACAAGCCACCGATTATAGCTAAAACTATTTCATGTTTTACAATTATTGCTACGGCAGCTAAAGAACCACCAAGAGAAAGTGAGCCGGTATCACCCATAAAAATTTTTGCTGGAGGGGCGTTATACCAAAGAAATCCTAAACAAGATCCAACGATTGAACCACAAAATATTGAAAGCTCACCCACATCAGGAATGTATTGAATTTGAAGATAATCTGAAAAAATTGTGTTACCCACAACATATGAGATTAATGTAAATGATAAAGCCACTAACATTACTGGAACAGTTGCCAAGCCATCTAAACCGTCGGTCAAGTTTACAGCATTTGATGCTCCAATTATCACAAATAAACCAAATGGTATAAAAAAAAGTCCCATGTGAAGTATTAAATTTTTAAAAAAAGGGAAGTAAAGATTGAGAAGATACTCATGGTCTGAATAATTAATCAATATGAATATAGCAAGCACTCCTATTAATAATTGACCTGAAAATTTATATTTTGATTTTAATCCACTTGAATTTTTAAATTTAATTTTCAGCATATCGTCTAAAAGACCTAAAGCACCTAAACTTAACGAGACAAATATTAAAGTCCAAATGTAAATATTAGTTAAATCTGCCCAAAACAAAGTACTTGAAATTATTCCAATAATAATAATTACTCCGCCCATAGTTGGCGTTCCCGATTTTTTTACAATGTGATCAATAGGTCCATCTTGCCTTATTGGACCAGTAATCATTTTTTCGGAAAAAATTTTGATCAGTGGAGCTCCGATAAGAAAAACAATTATTAAGGATGTCATTACAGACAAACCAGTTCGAAAAGTTAAATATTTAAAAACGTTAAAAAAAGAATATTGTTCGATAAGAGATGTAAAAAAATGAAATAACATTTAATTGCCTTTTATTAATTTTTTACTTATTTTATTCAATCCTGTCGCATTAGATCCTTTAATCATTAAATAATCATTATTAGCTATAATATTATTTAAAGTAAAATCTACATCTTCATCGTGTTGAAAAATATTTCCACGTTTTTTTTTATTCAAATTTTTATACGTTAGTAAGGTTTTCTTACCCTTTATATATACTTTATCTATATCTGAGTTGTTAATAACTTTTGAGAGATTATAATGTAATTTTTCAGATTTTTTTCCTAATTCAAGCATATCTCCAAGAAGTAAGTATTTTTTAAAATTTAATTTTTTTATAGATTTAAAATTTCTTATGGCAGTTTTGACTGATAGTGGATTAGCATTATAACTCTCATCAATGAGTTTAAAATTTTTATTATATCTTGTAATTTTGTGTATTCTTCCCCTGCCGTCTGTTGGTTCAAAATTTTTGAAAAGTTTAATGATTTTTTTTGTATTTAATTTAAGCACTTTTAGTAAAGCAATTGAAGATAAAATATTATAAATATTAGTATCGCTGAAATTAATTCTTAATTTCTCGTGATAAATTTTGACGTTTAATTCTTTTTTACCTCTAACATGACTATTAACTGGATGAATATCGGCTTTTTTACTTATACCGAAGGAGACTATTTTGATTTTTTTTCTTTTTGCTTTTTTTTCCAAATGTTTGAAAAACTTATCGTCACGATTTAAAATTATTACCCCACCTCTCTCAAGATTATTAATAATTTCGCCCTTTGCATTGGCTATATCTCTTAAACTTTTAAAATTTTCAATGTGTGCTTCACCAATATTTGTAATTATTGCAACATGTGGTCGTATAAGTTTTGAAAGTGAATTTATTTCTCCTTTTTTGCTCATACCTACTTCAAACACTCCATATTTATGTTCAATGCTTAAATGAGATAAACTGATTGGTACGCCAAAATGATTATTGTAAGATTTTGGTGAACAAAATGTTTTACCAAAGTTTTGCAGTAGGTGATTTATTAAATTTTTAAGAGAAGTTTTACCGGCACTTCCAGTTATAGCAATTATTTTAGCATTAGTATTTTCACGTTTTTTTGATGCAAAATTATTTAAAAATTTTATTTCACTATTCACTTTTATAATTTTATTTTTATATTTATTAATTTTTTTTGAAGAGATAATACCTTTTGCACCCTTTTTTAATGCATTTGAAATAAATTTTGCGCCATCATTATTTTTACCACGAATTGTTAAAAATAAATTATCTTTCATCACAACTCTAGAATCTATTGCGAGACCATGAAATTTTTCTAAAAATTTATTATTTAGTATCTCTTCAAAAATTTTTTTATTTTGTTTAAAATTTTTATTTTTGTTTGAAATTTTTTTTATTTTTAAAGTGTTGATTATCTTTTTATCTGATATTTTGATTATCTTATTTTTATAAATTTGCTCTATTTCGTGGCCTTTACCAGCTACCAGTATTATCTCATCTGGATCAGCATTTTTTAGCGCAGTTTTAATAGCTACAGTTCTACTACCGATATTAAAACAATTTTTATTTTTTATATTCGCTAAAATTTCATTTCTAATTTTCTCAGGTTTTTCGCTCCTAGGGTTATCGTCTGTAACATAAATCTTTTTACAATAGTCACTTGCAATCTTAGCCATTAAAGGTCTTTTCTTTAAATCTCGATCTCCTCCACATCCGAAAACTAGGGAAATATTATCGTTATGATTTTTTTTTAAAATTTGTAGTGATTTTAATAGTGCCTCAGGTGTGTGAGCAAAATCTACATAAACTTTTATATTATTAAAGAAAATTTTTATTAGCTCTAGCCTACCATTTACATCTTTAATTTTTTTTATTGTTCTAAAAATTTTTCTTTCACTAATGTTGCATAATTTAGCTGCGGCTATAGCCATTGAAATATTTTTTAATTTAATTGGATTAAGGTTTAGATCTGAATTTTTCTTTAATTTATTTTCAATTTTACCTATTATATTTAATTTTAGTTGTTTTTTTTTTGAAATTCTTTTTATTTCTGAAAACTGCTTTATAGACTTATCTGTAATAACAACTTTTTTTTTTGATAAAATATTTTTAAATAAAATCAATTTAGCGTTAAGATATGATCGCATTGTTTTATGATAATCTAAATGGTCTTGACTTAAGTTTGTAAAAATTCCAGCTTTAAAATTTATATGATCAAATCTTTTTTGATGAAGACCGTGACTTGAGGCCTCAATAATGACATTGTCAATATTTTCTTTTTTTAATTTTTGAAGTGTTTGGTGAAGAAAAATGGTATCAGGTGAAGTTAAATTTGTTTTTATAAGTTTATTTTTAAATTTTATACCTAATGTTCCGATTGAGGCAACTGGAACATTTGAGTGACTTAAAATTTGATAAAAATAATCAGCAACAGAAGTTTTACCATTTGTACCAGTAACAGCTATTAAATTTTTTGGTTTTAACTTAAAGAATTTTGATGATATTTTACTCAACAAGTATCTTACGTTTGCTGATCTTATTACAGGAATAGTTTTATTTGAAATTTTGCAATTTTTTGAGCATACTATTGCCGCTGCACCTTTGTTTATTGCATCTTTAATAAACTTTTCACCATTAAATTTATGTCCTTTTATAGCAAAAAAAATAAAACCTTTTTCAACATTTTTACTATATGACGTCAAACCTCTAACTGATATTTTTCTTTTTGTTTCTCTGAGGTTTTTAATCAATTTTTTCAGCAACATAGTTGTTGTTAAATTCTTTACTATTTATGGCTAAAATTGGTCCAATTTTCTTTATTATTTTGCCTGCAACGTAAACTGAGTTCCACCCAGCTTCATTTCTTGTGCCTTTAATTTTCATGCCTCTATAATTGTAAATCAATTCTCGTGCAACTTGTGGGTTTTCCAACATAACTAAAAGTGCATATTTGGGTTTTTGAGAAGGAAAAATTGAGATAAAGGTATTTAAATTTTGATTTTTATTTCGATAATTTTGTGATGTTCCTGTTTTTCCTCCTACATAATAGCCATTAACATCAGCAAGACTAGCAGTGCCATCTTTTTCTGTAACAACCTTTCGCAGAATATAATTGATTTCTTTGCTAGTCTTTTTTGAGACCAAAATCTCTTTGGGCTTGAAAGTTTTCTTTTTAATTAGGCTAGGTTTTATCATTTTTCCTCCGTTAGCTAAGGATGCGTAAACTGTTGTTGCTTGTAAAGGAGTTGTTGTAATTCCATGTCCAAAAGAGACTGTTTCTAATTTGCATTTGTTCCAATTAAAATTAATAGGGTTTCCTAATTCCTCTAGTTGTAGTTCTGGCCTTTTAAGTAAAGAAGTTTTATCTAAAAAATTTTTAAATTTTTCTTCCCCAATTTTTCTTGCTAATAATAATGTGCCTATATTTGATGATCTTATTAAAATATCTTCCACCGATAAATTTCTTGGAAACTCTTTGATGTCTGAAATTTTGTACTTAGAACAATTAATTGATTTCGGTATATCTTCAATTATTGTTTTTGAGCTAACCAAATCATTTTCTAGAGCCAGAGCTATAGTAAAAGTTTTGAAAATTGAACCTAATTCATAAACACCCTTCGTTATTTTGTTCATATATTTTTTATCCTTCACCTCTTCTCTAAGATTAATGTCAAAATTTGGAAGAGAAACTAATGACAAAATTTCACCATTTTCAATATCCATCAATAAGGATCCTCCTCCTTTTGCTTTAAAAGTGTCAATAGCTTGATTTAATTCTTTGCTAATTAGATACTGAATATTTGCATCTAAGGTAATTTCAAATGGCTGTTTTGATAAACTATTATCTTTTAACTCTTTATCAAAATATTTTTCTATACCTGAAACACCATAATTATCATAATCGACTTGACCAATTATATGGCTAAATAAATTTCCATGAGTGTAAATTCTCGATTGGAAGGGTTCAAAAATTATACCTTTCTCTCCCAAGCTCCACAATTTTTCTTTTTCATCTTGATCAATACGCTTTTTCAAATAGAAATATTTACCTTTTTTAATATTTGCTTCCAATTTTTCGATTGATAATTCTGGAAAATTTATTCTAATCTTAATTAAGAAGTTATCTTTATTTGTAATTAGAACTGGATTAACTGCAGCGTGATAAGATTGAATATTTCTTGAAATTAGCGAACCATTTCTATCAACTATATCTCTTCTTAATGAATTAAATTGTTTTACTTCACTCTCATGATTTAAATAATATATTTTATTTAAAGAAATATGTATTATTTTAATGCTAAAAATTAAAATCAATGAAAAAAAAAGAAAAAATAAAATATATATTCTGTCGTGAATAAAGTTTGTTTTTAATAAAAATTTATTTTTTTTATTACTTTCAAAATAATCCTCAAAATAAAAACTAGTTTGATTTACATTATAATTTTTCTTATACTTATTTTTTTTTTTCATTTTTTTTATTTTGAAGAGCAATTTTATTTTGAATATCTAAAAAATCTTCCATTTTTAAAAAAATTTTGGAATAATGCATTGTTATATATTGGTCATCCATCTGGCTAATTAAAGACTCAATCATTGCTGGAGAAGTCAGGTAGGAAAAATCAAGTTGGGATTCGACTAAATCTTGTGATTTAAAATTATTTTTATCGATAATACTTGAGATTTTTTTTTCAATTTCTCTTGTCTCGTTTTTGATAATTGAGGTTCCAAATAATAGAAAAGAAAATATAATAATTGAAAATAATATTTTAATTCTAAACATTAATAGCCTCTATATTTAAATATTTTTTAAATTTTTGAATTAAATCTGCGGGGAAAAAAAATTGATTTTTGCTTCTTATTGCAAATCTTAATTTTGCTGATCGAGAAGGTTTATTAATATCTATTTCATTTTGAGAGGGTCTAATTGCTTTTTTATCAAATTTCTCAAAAAGAAATAGATTTTTATTTTTTTTTTCTGGAATATACCTAGACGGTCCTGGTCGATTTTTAGAAAAATTACTAAAGAAATATTTAACTATCTTATCCTCAATCGAATGGAAACTAATAATCAAAATTTTTCCACCTGGCTTTAACATTTTTGTTGCATTAATCATACCGTTAAGAAGTTCAGAGATTTCTTTATTTACAAATATTCTTAATGCTTGAAAAGTTTTTGTGCTTGGATTTATTTTTTTGGCAAAATTTTTTTTTTTACTTTTTTCGATTATGTTGACTAATTCATCAACTCTTGTAATTTTTTTAATTTCTCTTGCTTTAACAATATTGCTAGCTATTTTGGATGCCTCTTTTTCTTCACCAAATATTTTAATGATTAATTTAAGATCAATTTCACTAAGACTATTTACTGCTTCCTCAGCAGAAATATCTGTTAAACCCATTGTCATGTCCAATTTATCTTTTGATTTAAATGAAAAACCTCTTTGTAAATTATTCAGTTGGATAGATGACAATCCAAGGTCAAAAATTATAGCATCTGCCTCTTTTTTTAAAACTTTATTTATTTGACTAAATCTTGAATGATAAAATTTAAATCTTTTTTTAAATTTTTGCTCTAATTCTTTTGCAATTGAAAGAACTGTTATGTCTCTATCAAAACCTATAACTTTTGTTTTTGAAAATTTGAGTAATGCCTTTGAATAACTCCCGCCTCCAAATGTACAATCAATAAAAAATCCACCTTTAGAAGGATTTGAAATTTCAATAATTTCGCTCAGCATCACTGGGAAATGAGATAATTCCAATGATGATGGTTGATTTTTCATTTGAATGGTTTTTTAACATTAAAATTTTTGTCTTCTTAAAAAGGCTGGTATTTCAAAATCTTCGTCTTCACTACTATCTTGATCAAACAACTCTTTAGAATCAGGCAACTCGCTTATTTGGTTGTTTTCCTTTTTTTCTTCAATAGGTTCTTCGGAAAAGAGTTTTGGAGTATGTTCTGTTTCAGTATTCTCCTGATGGTCATTGTTAAAAAGTTGGTCCTCCATTTTTGCATCTGAGTTGTTTTCCATATAAGAAGCGCTTTCTATTGATATTCCAGCTGGAAATTCTTTTGGATCAATATTATTTGTTTTTAGTTCCTCAGCTATTTCATTTTCTTCATTTCTTTCAAACCTATCTATTAAGTCGGTTTGCTCCTCACTATTTTTAATTTCAAAACTTTCATCAAGTTTTAGAGCTGTTGCCCCCTCAATAGAATTTGAGATATTTTTTTCTACAAAGCTGCTATTAAATAAACTATCGCTAATAAAAGATTTTTTGGTCTGGCTTACGTTGGGTTTAGTATTTACTAAATTTAGATAAGGTTTTGTCTCTGAGCCATTCAATGCAGTTGCAACTATCGACACTCTAATCTTTCCATTCATATTTTCATCCTTGATAGCGCCAAATATGAGTTCTGCCTCAGGATCTACTTCTGCCCTAATTTTATTAACTGCGGCATCAACTTCAAAAAGTTTTATATCACTTCCACCGGTGATATTTACTAGCAATCCTTTTGCTCCTTGTAATGAATATTCGTCAATTAAAGGATTGTTTAAAGCTAAATCTGTAGCTGTAATAACCCTGTTTTCACCTTCTGCCTCTCCTGTTCCCATCATAGCTTTGCCACTAGATGTCATAACAGTTTCCACATCGGCAAAATCTAAATTTATCATTCCTGGTCTTACCATTAAATCAGTGATGCTTTGTACACCATGTTTTAATACATCATTAGACAAACTAAACGACTCCTCAAAACCTGTTGACTCGTTTGCAACTTTGAAAAGATTTTGATTTGGAACAACTATCGTTGTATCCAAATATTTTTTAAGCTCTTCCAGTCCAGAAATTGCTCTTCTCATTCTTTTTGGACCTTCATAGGAAAAAGGAAGTGTTGTAACTCCTACAGTTAAAATATTCATTTCTCTGGCTGCTCTCGCAATCACATGTGATGCTCCCGTGCCAGTGCCTCCACCCATTCCTGAGGCTATAAAAACCATATTGCTTCCTTGGATATAATTTACAATTTCATTAATTGACTCATCCGCAGCAGCTTGACCGATATCTTGTTTTGCGCCTGCTCCAAGACCTTTAGTTAAATTCATTCCTATTTGTATTTTTGCATCAGCCTTACTCATTTTAAGATCTTGTGCATCAGTGTTTACAGCTACAAATTCTACACCTTGCATTCCGTCCTCGATCATCGCATTTATTGCATTTCCTCCTGCACCACCTACGCCTATTACTAAAATCCTCGGTTTTAATTCTCTTAATTCTCCGCCGCCTACATTTATACTCATGATAGCTCTCCTTTCTGTTTTTGCTCCCATTTTAAATTAGATCTATTCTGAAAAGCTTTCCTTTTTGCAAAAGCTCTAAATTTATTGAAATTTTTTGGCTCCCAGATTTGAAATGTTTTTCCCAAACCGACAAATAGAACGTTATTTATTATTTTTGCATGATTTAATAATTTTTCTGATAACGAGACTCTTCCTTCGGTATCAAATTGTAAATTTTCACTCTCAGATAAAATTGAAGTTGCAAAGTAATCTCTTCTTTCCTCAAAAGGATTTAAAGAATCTATAGTGCTTGATAACTTTTCTATTCTATCTTGAGAGCAAGCCTCTAAAGCGGAATGGTTAAACGAGGGATAGCTTATAAATCCGTTATAGCCCATTGAATTCAAATGTGATCTAAAAGTTGCAGGCACTGACACACGACCTTTCTTGTCTATTTTGTTTTCGAAACTTGATAGAAACATTGTTTTTTAAAAACTCTCTTTTATTTATAATTTTCAAATCACCCTCCATTATGGGATTATTTGGGATAGTATGGGTTTTGTAAAAATAGTCAAGTGATGGTTTTAAAGGTTTTAGTACAAAACAGGAACAAAAAATAGGGTATTGCCAGATAATCTATAAGCCGGGTTCTGTCATTTAAGATGTTATTTATCTAGGCTAGAATTCACATTCAAGCTCAAGCGGTTAACCCAGAAGACAAACAAAAGACTGTTTTTAGCTATTATGCAATGTCTTCTCTATTTAACCTTGCTCCCAGTGGGGTTTGCCGTGCGTTTTTTGTTACCAAAAAACCGGTGAGCTCTTACCTCACCTTTTCACCCTTGCCTTGATAAGGCGGTTTATTTTCTGTGGCACTATCCCTAAAGTCACCTTC
>MDTD01152559.1_pt1 | contig 12386 bp, 11 predicted proteins | sample 811221 | NCBI WGS metagenome assembly MDTD01 (sample SAMN05326646, study PRJNA326480) | marine metagenome | isolation source: seawater | place: Pacific Ocean: South West | collected 2011 | reverse complement strand
TACTTTTTTTGGTAATCTTCTTGAATTTAATCTAGCGGGTATTACAGCAATAATTTTCATTAAATTAATTAATTATTTTCTTTTTAATTAATTCTCCCATTTTGACATCTTTTTTTAATTTACTGCCAATAATTTTGTTTTTCATATCGAAAGGGAAATATTTAGCTGGTCGTGCATACATTAAATGTGAACTCTTAAGTTTTGTACCTTTTTTAAGATCCATAGAAAAAACTAAACCTTTTTTTCCAGACTTTAAAAATTTTTTTTCACAATTCAAAATTTCTTTTTTTGATGTACCTAATGAGATTAATATTTTTTTAGAAAGATCTATCAATTTTTTTAATTCTGATGGTTCATATGAAATATAATGATCATGAAATTTTTTTCCTTTTCTTTTGTCGGTAAAATGAACCTCAATAATTTTTGCTCCTAAAGCAACAGCAGCCAAACATGCTGTCTCCTCTAGAATATGATTGGAGTAACCTATGGTCATATCATATTTATTTTTAAAATTTTTAATCACATTAAGATTTACATCATTTAAATTAGGAGGATAGGAAGTAGTACATTGCATAAGCGCTACATTTTCAGCTAAAAATTTTTTACTTTTTTTTTTTATTATATATGCGATCAAGTTATCAATTTGAGACTGATTGTGCATACCTGTGGAAATTATACATTTTTTTTTAGATTTAAGTATTTCATCAATTACTGGTAAAAAGGACATATCTCCACTTGCTATTTTAATGACTTGAGAGAATTTTTTTAAAATAGCCACATAGTCTTCCGTAACAGCTGTAGAAAAAAAGAAAATTTTATTTTTTCGAGCAAATTTATAAAGTTCATAAAATTCATTTGGTTTGAGTTCAAATTTTTTTAATTTTTTATAACGATCTATTTCATCAATAGAACAATATCTATTTAGATTAAAACTCTGAAATTTTACAGCATCTGCACCTGCTTCTTTGGCAAGTTTAATCAATTTTTTTGCTTTATTTAAATTTCCTTCGTGATTAACGCCTATCTCAGCGATAAAAATAATATTTTCATTTTTTTTTAAATCTTTATTAAATAAAATCATGATTTGTTTTCTTATCAATCATATATAGCATTAAATTTTTGGTAAAAGTTTTCATAATCCATTCTTTCTACGATTTTTCCATTATCTAGTATAATTATCTCATCACATATTTTTAAAGGTTTAATTTTATGAGAAATTATTATTATAGTTTTACCCTTATCACGATTTAAAAACTTCAAGTTTTTTATAATTTCATCTTCAGTTATTGGGTCTAGAGCACTAGTAAATTCATCTAAAATTAACACACTTGGATTTCTATAAAGTAATCTAGCTAAAGCTATTCTTTGGTTTTGACCCCCTGAAAAGTCTGATCCTTTTTCACCAACCTTTGTTTTTATTCCATGTTCTAAATTCTTGAGAGTTTCTTTTAGACCTGAATAAAATATTGCATCATCTAATTTTCTTTTATCTACAGCACTCTCATTTTCTAAGAAAGTGATATTATTTAAAATAGTATCATCTAAAATATAAATATCTTGAGATATTAGCCCTATATTATTATGCCATGAGTTTAAATTTTCATTTATATCTTTACCATCTATAATTATTGAGTTTTTAGAAGTATTCAATAATCCACTTAATAGATTAACTAATGTTGTTTTCCCTGAGCCTGATTTACCAACAAATGCAATAATCTTATTCTTTTCAATTTCGTAATTAAATTTATCGAAAATCTTATTTTTTCCATCTTTATATTTAAAACTTAGATTATTAAAAACTATCCTATCATTGAATATAAAATTATTATTGTCTAAATTATTTCTGTAATCGTTATGTTTCTTATATTCAATCAATTTATTTAATTCATTATTTAGTAATTTCACAGATGCATGTGAAGCTTTCAGGTTAGAAAGATTAGAGCCTAATCTAGAAAAAATTGGTAACAATCTAATAAAAGCAATCACATATAAAGAGACTATTGGGAGTGAATTATTCATTTCTGCATCAACAATTAATTTTAGTATTATCATAATTAAAATTACAAAAATTAATTCAAATATAGCCATAGGAATTGCTTGAATAATACTTGATATTCTTTTTGACTCTTCAAATACTCTCACTTTTTCAGAAAATTTTTCCAAAATTAAAGACTCTTTTTTAGTAATCTTAATTTCTTTAATTGAACCTACAATTTGATTTATCCATTTATAAACTGAGTTTACGGAATCTAATCTTTCTATTCCAACTTTTCTCAAAATCTTATGAAATGAAAAAAAATAAATTAATATACAGCTTACTAAAAATAAAAAAATTACAATAGTTGAAACAAAGTTTGTAAAAACCAATAATAAAAAAATAGACAAAAATAATAATAAATCCTTAGAAAACTTAAGAATTAAAAAAAAATTTGTTACATAATTTTGCGTTTCAGTATCTGTATTTCTTAGAATTTCTGACGAATTATATTTTTTTATAATTTCGAAAGGCGAATTAATATAAAGATTTAAAAATTTTTTCTTTAGGAAAATATTGAATTTTTTTGATAAAAATGTCTCATAATAAATAACTGATAAAAAAAATATATTTTTTGAAATAAAAACTAATATAAAAAAAAGTATTCCATAATTAATTACTAAATCTATATTTTGTTCCGTATCGAAACTATCAAAAAAGTTAAAATATTTTGATAATAGTGGTTTTGGATTAATAATGTAGTCAATGAATAGAGGTATCAGAGTGACTGAGAAAGTCTCAGCAAAAACTAAAACTAAATTTAATGCTATAAAAAATAAAATACTTTTTTTATTATTCTTACTTAATAAATGAATATATTCTTTCATTAATTGTTTCTTATAATTTATACTATATTTAAATTAAAAAAATTATGTTAAATCATTAAATTATTTATAAATAAAGTTTTACAATGTTTGATATCATAATACCCATCAGATCAAAGTCTATTGGATTAAAAAATAAAAACATTCTCAATTTTCATAATAAAATAAATTTGACCAATTACACGTTAAATAAATTAACTAATATAAAAAAAATAAGGAAAATTTTTGTCCTTACAGACTCAAAAATGTACAAAAAAAAGCTAATAAAACATAAAAAAATAGACACAAATTATTTACGAAGTAAAAGTTTATCTAAACCTAATTCAAAATTAAATGATTTGATATTTGATTTTTTTAAATATTATCACAATCACTCAAAAGTAGAGAAATTTATTATTTTTCAAGTTACCTCACCTTTAATATCAAAATTTGAAATCTTAAAAACTATGAATTTTATTGAAAAAAATAATGTCTCATCTTTAATGCATGTGGTGCCTGTCTTAGAGAGTCCATATGAAATTATTGAAAAAATAAAAAAGGGTTGGAAATTTTTAATTAAGAAGCGACTAATAAACAGACAAAATTATTTACGACAATTTTTTTTTATAACTGGATCACTATTTTTTTTTACAAAAGGTTTTTTTAGAAAAAATAAAAAGATTTATAATTCAAACACAAAATATTATATTGTTGATAGAATAAACTTTATAGATATTGACGATAAATTTACTTTTGAGCTTGCTAAAAGAAATAGAAATCTAAAATTTAGAAATTAATGATTTTAATTGTTTGTGATCATAAAAAAAGAGAATTGGAAATTCAAAAAAAATTAAAGAGTTTTTTTATTAAAAAAAATATTCCTTGTAAAATAATAAACAAACATACTATTTTGAAAAGTTACAACTATTTTAAACCTAAAATAATCATTTTTCCTCATGCAAATGGTTATTTATCAAAAGTAATTGATAAGCTGGGTAATAAGGTAGTTAAAATTCTAATTCCTACTGAACATTGTGCGTTTGTAGATAAATTTATAGAAATTCAATATTTGGGTAATTATTCAAACAATAAAAATTCATTAAAATCTATTGATTATATTTTTTGCCAGAGTGAACATATAAAAGAAATATTGACTAATAAATTATCAATTGAAAAAGAAAAAATTATTGTCTCTGGTCATGCATATTACTCAGAATGGGAATATGGAGTAAATAAAAATAGAAAAGTAAAAAATATTGGAATCGCTTTAACAAACGAGTTTATAATGAGAAAATTTAAATCTAGAAATATTATGGAAGATTTTTACAAATTGGATCATGACACTAACTTAACTGATAATGATTGGCGCTTGGAACAAATAAGTTTTGATCTTTACTTTTTTTCTTTAATTTTTAAAATAATCAAAAATCTTGAAAAATATAACATAAGTTTACGAACTCATACTGTAGATGTTGAGTCTGATTTTGCATTTTTAAAAAATAAAAATATCTCAATAGATGAAAATTCAAAATTAAGTGAATGGATGAAAAATCAAGATCTTATTATTTCTTGTATAAGTTTTATTAATGTCGATACATACATAAAAAAGATACCACACATTTCATTAGTTGATATGATCCCAGAACAATTTTTTTTTAAAGCTTATAATTCTTATTCATATAAAGAGTTTATAGAACCGAATTCTTTTAAACCAAAAAATATTAATGAACTCATAGAAATGGTTGAAAAAATCAGTTTTAAAGAAAATGATACAATGGATGAATGTTTAAAAAAATATTTCTCATTTCCATATAAAGTAAACCCTCTAGAAATAATCTCAGAGGAAATATTAAAAAAATATAAATTGTCAAAAATAAATAAATTTGAACCAATTCTTTCAGATAATGACAAAATATTTACAAACCTATTAGGTAAAAATATTGGTTTTTTTTTATCTTTACTGGCAAGTCAGATAAGGCTTGCTTTTGATAAAAATTCAAAAAATAGTTATTTTGACTTTATGTTCTTTTTAAAATAAATTTCAAATTCATGGAATTAGTTTCAAATGATACAATCTTAAAAGAAATAAATAATAATGGAATATTTGTAAGTGAAAATCTTTTAAAAAACAACGAAATAGAAAGATTATGTCATGAATTTAGTTTTGATGAAGATGTTAAAATCATAGATATTTCCAATTTAAATGAATTAAAACAATTTTCTGAAACTTTGTATAATTTTGTTCAAAACAAAAATATATCAAAATTTCTTGAAGATTATCTAGGTGACGTACCAGTCTGTACAACCATTCATTTTACAAGATGCAAACAGACTGAATTAAAAAGTGAGAAAAATGAGATAAATGATGGCTCTGTTATGGCTTTTCATAACGATGATAAAGGAAAACAAATAAAAATTAACTTTTTATTAAAAGATTTAGAGAAAAACTCTAATGGATTAGGCTATGCTATGAAATCCCATAGAATAAATTGGCTTGAGAAATTAATATTATATTTTCTAAAAAAGCTAAACTATATGAAAAAATGGGACAAGCATTTATTCAATTATTATAAAAACAAATATAAAAATAGAAAAGTAAATTATATGTTTTCAGAAGAAGTCTTAAACAAATTTAATATTAAGCATGTTTATGGAAAAAAAGGACTGGTATATATTTTTGATACAAATGGATTTCATCGTCAAGGCCACTCAGCTCAAGTTTCATCTTCTCCTAGAGAAGTTTTAACTTTATACTTTCTTGGTAAAAAAAAATTATAAATTTTACTTTGAATATTTAATTGATCTTAACAATAGGTAAACTTTGTTTAAGATTTTCCTTAAATAACTAATTATTGAACAAATTAATAAATTATTAGTAATCTTTTTCTTAACAAAGGAAATTTGGTTGGACAATTTAAGTTCATTTATATGTGTTTTTTTCCCAATAATTAAAAAACTATCATCAAAATAAAATCTTGAAATAAGTAATTCGATTCCATTAATCTTAAGGTAGTGTTTTATTGTACTTTTAAGTGGCAATGATGAAAATTTATTTGAAAAATTATCATCTAAATATCTTTTTGGAAAAAAATCCCAATATTTGTCTCTCCAAATTATATATCCATTTGGGCGTAAACATTTTATCAAAATATTTATTGATTGAGCAAAATTTTGTACAAATGGAAAGGTATTTCTTGTAAAAATAATATCATACTTTTGATCTAAATTTTTCAATGAGACCTCATCCAGCATTTTAATTTTTTTTTCTAATGACCTCATTCTTAAAAATTTATTAGGCTCAAAACCTATAACATCTTTAAATTTTTCTTCGGCAATTTTTAAAAAAGTTCCATCACCACAACCAAAATCAAAAAATACTAAATTTTCAATTTCAGTAAACCTTTTTAAAGTTTTAATTATGGCTTTAAATTCTTCAATTCCTGATGAGGATACATTTCCAAATTCATTAAATTGTTCATCGATAATTTCATTTTTTTTGTTTTCTAAAGAGATAGAATAAATTAAAGAACAGTTTTGGCACATAAACCATTTGTTTTTTTTTGTTTTTCCAATCTCAATGAGTTTAGAGACTTCACAATAAGTATGATTGTTATTTTTAAACTGCATAAAAAAATTATTGATTTTGTTTTTTTGAAGATTATATGCGATGTATATAGATAAATAAAATATAAAAAAAATTAATTATGCCTGGAAACGAACTAGTTGGAAAACAAGAATTAGAAGAAATCAAAAAAATTTTTATACAAAGTAACGGTGTTTTATTTGCGCACGGATTTGACAAAAGAAGAAAAAATATTTTTAGAGTGAGAAAATTTGAAAATGATTTAAAAAAATATTTTAAAGCTAAATATGTGTTATGTGTTTCGTCAGGTACAGCCGCAATTAAGATTGCTTTAAAAGCTTGTGGTATCAAAAAAGGTGATGAAGTAATAACTCAAGCATTTAATTTTATAGCTACAGTTGAAGCGATACTAGATGTAGGAGCAACACCTGTAATCACAAATATTGATGAAACTCTTAATATGTGTCCAAAAGATTTAAAAATGAAAATCACAAAAAAAACCAAAGCAGTTATACCAGTTCACATGTTGGGTTTTTCTGCAAATATAAATAAAATTGAAAAAATATGTAAAGAAAAAAAAATCAAACTGATTGAAGATAATTGCGAGAGTATTGGTGGGAAGTATAGAAACAAATTTTTAGGAAATTTTGGAGATGTTGGTGTTATGAGTTTCGATTTTGGTAAAAATATTACCACTGGTGAGGGTGGTTGTATTCTCACAAACGATAAAAAAATTTTTAAATATTCCAAAGAGTATCACGATCATGGGCACGAACTTAATCCAAAATTTTCAAGAGGTATGGATACTGTCTCTAATCCTGGGTTTAATTATAGAATGACTGAATTACAAGCAGCAGTGGGAATTGCTCAATTAAAAAAATTAAATTTCATATTAAAAGAAAATAAAAAAAAATTTAATATATTAAAAAATATTTTAAAAAAAAGATTTATTTTAAGAGATGAAATAAAATTTTCAAAATCTTCATTTGATACATTTATTTTTAGAGTTGATAAAAAAGAATTAAGACTCAAAATAATTAAATATTTAAGAAAAACTGATATTGGGATTAAAAATGTTCCTGATGCAATAAAATGGCATTTTGCAAGTTTTTGGAAACATGCGGTTTCAAAAAAACAAATCAAATCAATTGTCAAATCTAAGAAACAAATTGAAAAATTTGTTGCTATTCCAATCTTATTAAAAAAAAGTGAGAGAATTTACAAAAACCTTGCTGAAGAAATTTTATCAATTAGATAATTTTTTTTGTAATATTAGCCTAAAATGATTTCCATAACCTGAAAGATCTATAATTGATTGAGTTTTGTTAATGAATTTTCTCAATTTATCAAAATATTTAGTATTATCATAATATTCTTTCATAAAAAAATAGTCCATCAAATCTAACCCATACGTTGATAAGCTTATTATTTTTAGTCTTGTTTTTTTTCCTAAAAATTTAAATGATTTATGATCAAAAAAATAAATGTGTTGAAAAGGATAAACTTGATTTTGATTTTTGCCCATTAACTCAAATGCTAATGAATTTATATTGGGTGTATAAATAATAATTTTACCATTTTTTTTTAATTTTTTCCTAATAATACTTAAAGTAGAAATAGGGTTTGTAAGGTGTTCAATAACATCAAACATTACACAGACATCCAGACTGTTAGAGCCTATTGCTTCTAAATTTTCACAAAAACTTATTTTTTTGTTTTTTAATTTTTCTATAGAAACTTTGTCAACTTCGAAACCTATATGATTAATTTTTTTACTTTTTAAATATTCTAAAAAAGAACCTTCCCCACAACCATAATCTAAAACTTTTATATTTTTTGTATTTTTAAAGTTTTTAGAAATACAGAAATCATATTTTTCCTTTATCATTTTCACTCTATAGTCTGAAGTTTTTGATACATTTTTTCTGTGAAGAAGATTGGAATACTTTTTATAAATAATATTTGTATAATCTTTAATTTTCTTAAAATTCACATTAGGAAACCTTAAGCCACAAAATTTACATTCCAATATTTGATATCTAGATGAAATTTTTAGAAAAAGTTTAATTCTTTTTTTCTGACATAATGGACAACTAAAATTATATTTAGATATTAAGTATGAATATTTTTTTAAATATTCCTTTTTGTCCTTTAAGACTTTAAGAAAAAAACCTCTACCCCTAAACCTAAGCGGATCGATATCGAAGTAGTCTAGGTTTTTAATTACCTTTAGTTTTTTTTTCATTTAAAGAAATAAAATCTGCTAAAATTAATTGTGTTTTCTTAGTTTGAGTTGTTTTACAAGATTTTTCTCATAATAACTCAAGATTTTTTTATCATATTTAGATTTTTTATCTTTGTATTGTATAGTGAGACCAACTCTCGATTTTTTTGATTTATTTTGATTACTTCCATGAACAGTCAAACAATGATGAATTAACATATCACCTGCATTTAATGTTGGAGTTATTTTTTTTAATTTACTTAATTTTCTTTTATAAAGTTTTTCATCCACTGTCTGTGAGGTGCCTGGAGCATAAGAATTTTTGTGCTTAAGGAGTCCAAGTTTATGACTACCAGATATATAATGTAATGCACCATTTTTCTTAGAGCTTTTTTCTAGAGCTATCCAAAATGTGACACCGTTATTATTTTTAATACCCCATAAAAAATTATCTTGATGTAAGGGCGAAGGCATACCTTTTTTTGCTGGTTTTGCAAATATTTCACATTTTCTAAATTCGGGCTGAGAGTCTAAAAAAAAACTTGCTAATTTAAGATTTTTTTTTTTGGATGCAAAAACCTTGAATTGATTTTCAAATTTATCAATATCATGCAGAGTGTTAATTTCTCGGTTTTTTGTGAAATTTATATTTCTTCCATTTAGATTTTTAGCTTTTGTATTTACAAACCTTTTGACTTTATATTTTAATTGTTTTAATTCTTTATTAGTAAAAAATGATTTTATTTTACAGAAACCGTGTTTGTCAAAATAACTTTTATTAAAAGTGTATTGTACCATTGAGGATTTAAATAATATAATTAAATGCAAAGTCAACTAAAAATAATTGCAGAAATAGGTGTGAATCATAATGGCAGTTTTAAACTCGCAAAAAAATTAGTTGATGAAGCAAAAAAATGTGGAGCGCATGCAGTCAAATTTCAAACATTTATTGCTGAAAACTTTGTAACAAAAAATACACCTAAAGTGAAATATCAAAAATTAAATACTAATAAAAAAGAAAATCATTTTGAAATGATTAAAAGTCTTGAATTAAAAAAAATAGAATTTTTAAAATTAAAGAGGTATTGCATAAAAAAAAAAATTGAATTCATTTCGACACCTTATGACTTGGAAAGTGCAAAATTTTTGCAATCACTTAAAATTAAAACTTTTAAAGTAGCCTCTGCTGATATAACTGATTATTTGCTTCATAAATACATTTCTGAAACTGGAAAAAAAGTTATCATATCAACAGGAATGGCAAATTTAGATGAAATTTCACAAGTTATTAAGATTTATAAAAAAAAAAGTAAAATTCAATTACTCCATTGTGTATCAAATTATCCGTGTAGTTATGAAAGCTTAAATCTAGATTGTATAAAATTAATTAATAAAACTTTTAATATACCAGTCGGATTCTCAGATCATACTAAAGGGTCAGATGCTGCTATAATTGCCCTCGGTTGTGGAGCAAAACTGTTTGAAAAACATTTTACTTTATCAAAGAGAATGAAGGGTCCAGACCACAAAGCTTCAATGGAACCAAAAGAATTTAAAGAATATGTTAATAGAATAAAGCTTGCAGAAAAAATGATGGGACGACCAATTAAGAAAATTCATGAAGAGGAAAAAGAAATGAAGAAAATTTCATCAAAAAGTATAACTCTTAAAAAATCACTTATTAAAAATTCTAAAATTAAATTGAGTGATTTAATAATGAAAAGACCTGGAACTGGAATGAATGGATTTCAATTAAAAAAAGTTATTGGTAAAAAAATTAAAAAGAATTTATTTAAAAATTATCAATTATCTCCAAAGGATCTTTCATCATGATATGTGTATCTACAGGACTATTTAAGGACACTAAAACAACCTCATTACTCAGAAAGTTGAGTAAAAAAGGTATCAAGAATTATGAACTTTCTGCTGGAAACTTTGAAAAAAATATCAAAAAAAAAATTCTTCCTTTTTCAAAAAATAATAATTTATTTGTTCACAATTATTTCCCAAGACCAAAAAAAGATTTTATTTTAAACCTTTCTTCATCAAATAAGATGATTAAAAAAAGAAGTTTTGATCATATAATTAAAGGTATTAATCTATCTTCTAGATTAGGAACTAACGTTTTTAGCTTTCACGCTGGTTTTTTAATAGATCCTAAAATTCATGAAATTGGTAAAAATTTTAAATATACAAAATTAAGGAATAAAAAAACTGCTCTAAAAGATTTCATTAATAATGTGAATAAATTAGCTACTTATGCAAAAAAAAAGAATGTTTTATTATTAATTGAAAATAACGTAATTACGAAAAAAAACCTCATAAAATTTAAAAAAAATCCTCTTCTAATGTCAGATTATAAAGATGTAGAAAAAATTATGAGGCAAACTTCAGATAATGTTTATCTATTGATAGATGTTGCTCATCTTAAAGTTTCATCAAAGACTTTAGGATTTTGTAAGATACAATTTTTAAAAAAATGTAAAAAGTGGATTAGAGCTTATCATCTCAGTGAAAATGATGGAAATTTTGACACTAATGATGAGGTAAAAAGAAAAAGTTGGTTTTGGAAGTACTTAAAAAAAAATGTTCTGTATTATTCATTAGAAATAAAATTTAAAAATATAAGTCAAATTAAGAAACAAATTGCATTAACAAAAAATATTTTATCATCAAATTAATTTATGAATAAAGATTTAATAATACAATCAAATAAATCTGTAAAAGACGCAATGTTAAAAATAAATAAAAATACAATGGGTATTATTTTCATAGTCGATTCAAAAAAAAAATTATTAGGTGTTCTGACTGATGGCGATATAAGACGAGCAATTCTTAAAGGATTTAATATTTTTTCTACTTGCAAAAATCTAATGAAAAAAAAATTTGTTTGCATAAGAGAAAATATGATGCAATCAACGGCTTTAAATTTATTACAGAAATATCGTAACCACATTAAAGTATTTCCAATAATCGATAAAAATAAAAAACTTTTAGATTTTGCCACTTCAGATAGGTTAAATTTTATTCCAATTTATTATCCAAATTTAAGAGGCAATGAGCTTAAATATCTTTCCAAATGTATTACTGATAATTGGATTTCCTCTAATGGTTTATTTGTAAAAAGATTTGAAAAAAAATTTTCAGATATACATCAAAAAAGAGATTCTTTAACTGTATCTAATGGAAGTGTAGCCATTCATCTTTCTTTAGCTGCTCTTGGGGTAAAAAAAGGAGATGAGGTAATTATACCTAATCTTACATTCGCTGCGGTGATTAATTCTGTCTTACATATAGGGGCCACCCCCGTGCCAGTAGATGTTGATATAAATAAGTGGACTATTGATCCTAGTGAGATTAGAAAAAATATTACACAAAGGACAAAAGCGGTAATTGTTGTTCATTTTCTGGGAAATCCTTGTGATTTAAAAAAAATTTCTAATATATGCAAAAAAGAAAAAATTTTTTTAATAGAGGACTGTGCTGAAGCTATTGGAAGTAAATTCCATGGTGAAATGGTTGGTAATTATGGAGATTGCTCGACCTATAGTTTTTTCGGAAACAAAACTATCACTACAGGTGAAGGTGGAATGATAACATTCAAAAATAAAAATGTTTTTAAAAAAGCAAACATTCTAAGAGATCATGGTATGTCTAAAAAAAAAAGATATTATCATGAAGAAATTGGATACAACTACAGAATGACAAATATGCAAGCAGCTATTGGTCTGGCCCAATTAG
>MDTD01150454.1_pt1 | contig 12386 bp, 11 predicted proteins | sample 811221 | NCBI WGS metagenome assembly MDTD01 (sample SAMN05326646, study PRJNA326480) | marine metagenome | isolation source: seawater | place: Pacific Ocean: South West | collected 2011 | reverse complement strand
TTTTAATATTAGTAAAATTTTTGTAATTTTTGTTAAATAAATAAGTTAGATTTATTTTTTTTTTTGATGAGTGGAAAGTCCCATATACAATTTGGTTTTCATTTAACAAATAATTTACAAAGGTTGACCCACTAAAGCTATTTGCGCCTAATATTAAAAATTTTTTTTTCATTAAAAAGGACCTAAAAAACTTTTATCAGGAACATCAAAAGGGTTTTTGTAACTAAATTTTTTATTAAATTTAATTTTTGTCATTTCACAAATCTTAGACAAAATTTTATTATTATCGTTATAAAACTTTTGGGACAAAGCATGTGAAGTTGGGTTGGGTAAGTCAGGTAATGTTAAGTTAACAGGTTTATACTTTAATGTTTTTAGTTGGTCTCCTAAAGAAGCTATAATCGTATCTCCTATTGAACAAAATGGATTACTCAGATTATCAAAAATAATTATTCTTTTTGTTTTTTTTACAGAGTTTTTTATTGTTTTAATGTCTAGAGGTTTTATGGATCTGAGGTCAATATGCTCAACATCTAAACCTAGTTTTTTAAGTTCTTTATAAAGGTTCATTATTTCAATTGTTGAATAAGAGAATGTGCATATAGTAATGTCCTTTCCTTTTTTTAAAACGTTTGCCTTACCAAGGGGTATCGATTTAAATTTTTTTTTTTTTGATTTTGTTTTTAAGTTATGGCACCATCTATGTTCAACAATAATTACTGGTGAGTTGTCGTTGATACTACTCTTATACAAACCATAGACATCATCTGGTATAGAGGGACAAACTACTTTTAAATTTGGTATATTTGCAAATAGATTATGAAAACTCTGAGAGTGCGTTGGTCCTTGTCCCCATCCACGGCCTACAATTAATCTTATGGTAAAAGGCATTTTGGTTTTCTCACCAAACATGAAGTTCCATTTTGCTGCATTATTAATTAGTTGATCAAAAGCATATAAAAAAAAATCCATCCTTTGATGAACCATAACTGGTTTAAATCCATTTAAAGCTAAACCGACTCCTACTCCCGTCATACAATTTTCTGACGTTGGAGTATCAAAGGCTCTATTTGAACCAAAAGTCTCAACTAGATTTTTAGTTGTTCCAAATATATTTTTTGGATCTCCGACCCCCAGACCATAACAAATTATAGTCTTATCTTTCTTCATTAGCTCTATTAATGTATTATTTAAAATAGATGCAAAATTGATCATGTTATAATTTTAGTTGGAAATTTTTGTTTTAGTGCGCGCGTATAATCTTTTTTAATTTTATTTCTAATTTTATCTTCTAAAGAATTTAATTGATTATGAGATAGAATATTATTTTTTAATATCAAATTAAATACAATTTTAACTGGATCTTTTGTTTCCCATTTTTTTAAGAAAGATTTAGATCTATAATTTAAATGATCATCTAAATTTGTTCCACAATGTTCATAATTTCTAAAAGTTGGTATTTTAACTAAATTAGGTAATTTAGATTTTTTAAAAATATTATTAAGTTTTTTATAAAGTATATAAGGATTTTTTTCATTTAGGTCGTATGTGTTAAGCCCCATAAATCTTGTAAGTTTACACAAATTTCTTTTATTAGGTTGTCTTTTTTTTAAATGTGTATAAACAGAGAATTCATTGTTTTCTACGACAAAAGTAACTGGAAGTCTCTTTAAAGCTACGTAATTTACACATTCATAAAATATACCTTCCTCAGTTGCAGCATCTCCTAAAAAAATTATTACTCTAGATTTTTTTTTTTTTAACTTAAAGGCTTCTGCATACCCCACTCCAACTGGTATAGAGCTTGATACTATTGCTGTAGTTCCAATAAAATTTTTAGATTTGTCAACTAAATGCATAGAACCACCATTGCCAGAACTACAGCCACTTTTTTTACCTAATAATTCAGCAAACATTCTGAATACAGAGCCATTTTTTGCTATGTAATGTGCGTGACCTCTGTGATTGCTTATAAAATAATCATTTTTTGAGGCAGCGAAGGCTACTGCTGTTGCTATACCCTCTTGGCCAACAGAAAGATGAACTGGACACCTCATTTGCGCATTTGGATATTCTTCTATAATTTTGTTTTCAACTTCTCTTATTTTAAATAAATTTGAATAAAATAATTTAATAGTTTTACGGTCTGAACCAGTAATAATCACCTGTATATCCTACCTTATCAAATAAAGATTTCCACTCATCAACATGGAGTATTGTTTTTGCTGTTAAATTCCAATTATTTAATGCTTCTTTTTCATTATCATTTGCATACGCATCAACAATTAGAAACTTATTTTTTTTGGATACTCTTTCTATCTCTAAAAGAGAATTTTCTAAATCTTGTCCTTCTAAGTTATGGATAGTGTTTATAGAAATAACTAAATCAAAAGAATTATCTTCAAAATCTAACTTTTTAGCATTACCTACTGATAAGAAGTTTTTTACCTCTGGCTTTGAATTTTCTATAGCATAATCTGAAATGTCTATACCTCTTAAATAAAAATCTTTTGAAAATTTGTAAAAATCATACAACATGAAACCTTTTCCACATCCAACATCTAAAATTTTACAATCTGTTTTAAGATTATAATATTCAACAAAGTCTAGAACAACTTTTGACCAATACTTTTCATTATAATTAAATCCTCCATAACCATGGCGTCTATCGCCATCAAAAAAGTCTTTATCAAATCTCCGTGCTATCTCTCTGTCCTCAGGTGCTCGATTTTGAGCTCTTGCTTTAGGATCTCTTTTAGTTTTTGGATAATTTTTAAGAAGGTCTATTTCACTCATAAATTATAATAAAGGTTTATTGATTTGGATTTCTTTAAATTATATAGGTTATTTTTCTGAATATCGCTATTAATTTTTTTTGAAATACTTAAATAAATTTTATCATTATTTGATTTATACCTAGTCAAATTACAAATTTTAATTTTAAATCTATCAATCTGTTTCATTTGTTCTAAATAATTATCGTCAATAATTTGAACTTTCTTTGTTTTGTTTTTATCTAAATTTAAAATTAGAAAATTTGACAAAAGACTTGATCCATAAAAAGTTATAGATTTCTCCCTTTTTATTTGATTTAAAATTTTTTCAATATACCAAAATCTTTTCTGAATAACATTTTTATTAATTTTATTATTAAATAAAAATTTTTTTTTTTTAATTTTGGAATTATTTTTTTCACATACAAGAATTATTTCTTTTTCAAATATATTTTCAAAAACTTTAATATTTTTAAATCCATTATTATTAAAAAAATTTATTAAATTCTCTTTGGTTAAATGAACTACGTGATCGTAAACAATAATATCATATGGACTGGTTTTAAAGTTTGGTACTTGAATTATGAGTTTTGCATTGTCCTCCATATTTTTTTTTAGGTTTTGAATTACTTTAGTTGGATCAAACAAATGTTCAAATACATGTGATAAGAAAATCAAATTAAATTTTTTATTTTCTAAATTATTAATAAATAAAACTTTCTTATTTATTTTTTCATCTAAATTATTCTCTACATCATAAGCATATATTTTTTTTTTTTTAAAAAATTTTAGGGAAGCATTTGATATAGCTCCCTTTCCGCTTCCATAGTCTAAAATTTTAATTTTTTTTTTAAATTTTAAGTGTTTTTTTAATTTATTTAATAGAATGTCTGATCTAAATAAATTTTTTTTTCGGCTTTTTTTTTGGTCAATTTCATTAAAACTAAAAGCTTTTTCGTAATTTTTATAAATATGTATGCAATTTTTAATATAAGATTTAGTAATTTTTTTTTGGAAAAGTTTACATTTTTTGCAAAAAAGGAATTTAGAACTCTTATTAACTTTTTTAAAATTCGATGAAATTTTTGATTTAAGATTACGTAAATTATTAAAATAAATAATATTTTCTGATTTACAATGTAGACATTTGAATTTCAAAGTTACAACTCAATAAAATATGTTTTTTTAGAAGCAAACTTTTTCTTCATAAAAAATTTAGAATTATAGTCAGATTTTTTTATAATTCTAAAATCTAATGAAAATCTTGTAAATTTACTCGTGTTTTTTGCTGCTCCATGTATTAATTGTCCCTCAAACATTGAAGAAGAAAAATAAGGTACCATCATTTTTTTTTTTAAATTTAAATTTATAAATTTTGAGTTTTTTATTTTAGCTGATTTATACAACAATCCAGTTTTGTGACCATTGGAAAACCGTTTAATAATTTCACTTTTTTTTTTTGATATTTTAATATCTTTATTTTTAACAAAGTGACTTTTGGGAATGTAATTTAATGTATTTTTATCGTTTACCCCTTTAATTGGTGTCCAAATATTTTTACACTTTATTAAACCAGAACCATAAAAAGACTCTCTATGGAAATCTATATAATCGTATGGATTCAGGTTAGAGGTTCTTGAAGCTCTCAAATATAAATTGGATTGGATTAATATTTTTTCAGTGTTTAAAATTAGAAAAATTTTTTCTTTTAATTGGTTAAAAATTTTTAATGTAAAATTTTCTTCATTTAATTTATCTTGAGCTCGTGCACAAATTAATCTAAAATTTTCAAAATCTAAATCCCTGTAATAATCTTCAGACTTTCCAAAAAAATTTTTAATTATTCCTCTAGCATCATTAACAATATTTTTATTTTTGTGATTTAGAGTCAAGAAATTTTTTTTAATCATCGTTATCTATATAACTCTTTCCATATATTTTACAAATATATTTAGCTGTTGAATTACCAGTATAAACTAAATCGGATTGCATTATATCCTCATAAAAATTTAAATTATTTGAAATCACAAAATTTTTAACATTTAAAATTTTTAAAAATAGATATATTATGGATTTATTAACTCTAAAATTCTGATGTTGTCTTATAATAATATTATATTTATCTTTTTTTTTAAGTATTTGATCTAACACATCATTTTCAAAAACATTTCCTGACTGTAAAACTATTAAAAAAAACTTTTTTTGGTTATCAACTATTTCTTTAAATTTTTCATTTTCTAAATCGAAATTCATTAAAGAAATTTTTTTTCCTTTAAAATATTTTTTTTCTTCTTCATCAATGAGTATATATTCGTCAGGTTCCATTTCTCTAAAAATATTTAAATTTATAAATTCTGCGTCGGCTCCCATGGATCTCCCTCGTTGAATAAGTGCGATAGGTATTTTCAAATTTTTACACACATTTGTTAAAGCAATAGAAATAGGATCATAAAATCTATTAATAATTATTTTTTTTGGTTTTATGTTCATAAATATTTTTTGAAGTTTTGAAGTAAAGTTATTAACTTTATTCATATAAATCTGATATTTTTTGTAGATATTATCTAAATCAAAATTAATTATCCTACTAAATTCTTTTTCATTTATTTTATCAAAGTAAGTATTGGCAAAATCTTGCTTTGTTTTTAAATTTATATTTTGTTGCAAGGCACCAGTGTTTAAAAAGAAATTTGATTTAATAATAGAAAATTTATTTAAAAGAATGAAGCTTACATTTTTTGACTCACCGTCAGAAAATTTAATGACATTTAAATCCTTTAAATAAAAATCACAAAAATCACCAAATTGAATATTGCCTTGTGATAAGTTTAAAGAAGAAAATGGAGAATAATACCAAATTTTATTTTTTTTTTCATAATCTTGTTCCATAAGTATATCCATATCTGCAAGATTATTATTAAAAAAATATGATTTTATATTATCTAAAACTTTAATTTTATTTTTATTATTAAAAATTTTTTCAAATACAGTTTGATATTTTTTGTTTGAATTAGAGTAATCTTTAAAAAAATTTATTAAATAAGAAAAATCTTCTTTGTTAGATATTTTTGACTCAAATATTTTAGGGAAGTTATAATTTATTTCATCAATAATTATTTTAAATAGAATTATTTTTTCAGTATTGTTAGTATTTTTTTTGTTTAAAATTAAACCGTAATTTTGAAGAAATTCGCAAATTTTTTTTCTGCTTTCTAGCTCTTTTACAATCATTTTTTACTATTTAAATATGGTGTAATATATTTTTTTCAAAACTTTATAAATTAATGATCCCTGTGGTAGTAATTTAAGAATATTATTTTTTTTATTTCTTAAGTAAATTTTAATTTTGAACTGAACTCTTAATAATTTAAATATATAAATTGATTTATATGAATTTTTTTGTTTGGATATTTTATTTTTTTTTATATTTAATGAATTTTTTATTGTTATTATTTTATTAAGATTAATTTCATTTAATAATTTATTTTGTTGATTTTTATTAGCTATCTTTTCCAAATTATTAATAAATTCTAAAAAAGATTCTTTTTCTTTGAAAATATGAATCTTATTTTCTCCAGTTGTATAATTAGCAAGAAACATATTTGCCATTGAATGATTTGATGTAGAGACTGCTATTTTTCCAAACATTTTGGCCTCCAGTAAGGTTGTTGAAAAATCAGAGATAACACAATCATAGTAGTCTATAATTTCTAAGTATTCTTTATAAGTCGGGTTTATGACATTTATTCTTACTCCCATATCATTTTCAAAAAAATTTTCATAAATTGCGGCTTTGAACCTGCTTTGTGGATGTAGTTTTAAATCTACTTGAAAGTTTGAATTACCTTTTAAATGATTAATCAATTCAACACTAAGATTTGGAAATGTACTTACATATTGTTGGGTTATTAATATTTTTATTTTTTTATCATTTATATCTCTAGTAGTTGGTCGATATAAAATAAATCTAGGATGACCTAAGTTGATTCTTTCAAAATTATTTACATTATTTTTAATCTTTATATCCTCAACCATGTTATTGTCCCAACACCAAATATGAGAAGGAAATTCTGAGAAAGAATATTTTTTTGAGAAAAGCATATGATTATATTGCCATGTTGCAGCTCCTACCATTCCATTAGGTATTTCTACAGTTGGTATTTTATTTAAATTACAAGCATGTACAAAACCCATAATTTCTGGAGAACCATAAAGATTCAAAAATACCCTATTTGGCTTTGAAATATTTAAAATTTTTTCAGCAATTAACTTACTTTTTTTTGCTATTAAAATAAATCTCAGGGTTCTCTCTAGTAAATAATAGAAATTAAACTTTGTTTTTTTTATTTTTTTTTTTAATTTTAAGAAAAGACTTATATATTTTTCGAAATCAGAAATTGATTTAAAATCAAATGATCTTGGAAAAGATACCTCAAGATCGTTGAATAGATCTTGGAGTCTAAATTCTGGGTCATAATCTTTAAATAAAATTTTTTTGGCTAAAATATTATGATTTTTAAATAATTGAAGAACTAAATCTTCTTGGGAATAACTCCTTTTATTAGCTGAGAAATAATTTCTTCTTAACCTACCAATGAATAATTCATAATTTTCTGTTCCGCTTATATTTTTATAATCATTAATCTCTAGATTTTTGTAATTTTTAAAAAAATTTTTTGAAAGATCATTGTACACATCTTTTTCGATTGATAAGGATCTAAATAAATTTAAATGATTTTCCTCAACTTCATGTGCCAAAACAACTCTTAAAAAAGGCAAGAGATTAAATTCTTCTGTCTCAAACTCTGAGGGATCTATATCTTTAAAAAAATTTTCGATAATTGAGCATGTGTTAAATCTATAATCTATCATTAAAAAATTATATATTTATTATCCTTGAGCACTTATCCTCTAAAATCTTCCTATTATTTGATGCCATAACAATGCCTTTTGCATTTTTCATAAAATCATTAAATTTTGAATACACTCTATCTCTAAAATTCGCATCTGAAACTGATAACCACTCATCAAGAATAATTATTTCGCTGGGTATTTGAATGGCTATTGAAAAACTTAATCTAAATTTCATACCTGTAGAATATGTTCTAAGGGGCAAATTTTCAAATTCACCAAGTTGAGCAAAATCAAGTATTTTTCTAGTATCATTAATTGCATCTTGTTTTGACATGCCTGCATATAGATATTTTAACATTATATTTTCTAAAGCGTTACAATTTTGCAACATACCAGAGGAAAGATTTATTAATGGATTTTTAATTGGATATTTTAAATCTATATTTCCTCTAGTTGGAAGAAAAATTTTAGACATAAGCCTTAAAAGGGTAGTTTTTCCACTACCATTTTTACCAGAAATTCCTAGAAATTCACCTTTATCAAGATGGCAAGTGAAATTTTTAAAAACTAAATGAGTGTGTTTTTCATTTTTTTTTAAAAAAAAATTTTCAAACAAAAACATAAATTTTTTCGATTTTGAAAATATGTCATATTCAAAATCTATATTATCAACTTTTATAAGAGTATTATTAGACATATAAAACAAGGTTTTTATTGAAGTTTTTGTATAAATAATTTGTAATTATAAAAATAATCAATGTTAATAAACCAGGAAATATTAGGCTTGGTTCAGTGACATGATTTAAATCTAATAAATGAGATCTAACACCTTCAATAAAATGAAATAAAGGATTTAATTCTACTAACTTTCTTAAAGTTCCACTTCTAGTTTCAACAAACCAAAAAATTGGAGTTACAAAAAATAAAATTCTTAGAACTAAATTAATTAAAAGTTTAAATTCCTGAAATATTGTTGTGAATAAAGATGCTAAAAAAGAGGCATAAAAGTTAAAAATAAAAAAAATAAATAAAAAATACAATAATACTAAGATATCAGAAATTTTAAATGAACTTTCTAAAACACAAACTATAATTAATATTGGTATACTTGAAAGTAGCTTAAATATATTTTTAATATAACCTATTAAAAAAACTTTCATTGGTTTCAAATTTTGGTTCAAAATTAAACCACGTTTTGTTCTTATAAAATCAGATAATTCTAACAAGTTTGCATTAAAAAAATTCCATAGCAAAAAATTAATCGTGAGGTAAGAAGTTAAATTTGGTTGAGAGTTGGAAAATAATGCCCCAAAAACAAGGGAAATACCAGCGATGAAAAGGCCAAAATTAAGTGTATGCCACCAATAGCTAACAAATGTATGGTTGTATTCATTTTTATACTCAATATATGAGATTTCAAATAGGGTTTTGGTTTCATTAAAAAAATTTTTTTTCATAAATCAATGAGTTTTTATTAAATTTTGAATTTCCTTTATTCTATTATTATAGTTATCGTCTTTCCAATTTATTATTTGCTTTTTATTACTATAAGGGTATTTAAACTCCTTATGCCAACCCATTCTATTCAACCATTTTTCAGAGGTTACTAAGGTTGAGTCATTCACTATTTCATAAATATAATAATTTATTTTTTTTGAAAAAAGAGCTAACATTGCTGGACCATTGTTGAATAAAACATTAGTAACAGCTTTTTCATAAAGTGCACATCTCAAGTCGACATTAAACTCAAAAATAGTTTTATTTTGACTAGTTTCTGCATCATTTAACAAAATTACTTTTATAAATTTTGAGAGGTCTTTATACAAATTATCAATTAGATCTTGGTTAATGTTTCTTGTGATGTCAATTATAGATTTTCTTACAGTTAAAGTAATAAATTTTTCAGGAAGTTTCATTTTTGCAAGGTGATTTTTTGCTTCATCAGAACTTTCTATAAACCTTGTATCCCCAAATTTCTTAATTATTTGAAATGTAGTTGGCCATGAATAGCTAACGCCTGGTAACTGCTCATTTTTTGATGGAAATATATTTCTCTGATCTATTTTACTAATGAAGTTAAGATATTGTTCTCTTTTTAAAAAGGTCATAACACAAGGTCTGGGATTAATAAGTCCAGTAATAGGTAATAATATGTTATAGAAGCGCCAGTTCATAACTTCTACTGATAACCTAGCTTTTGGTTTAAATCCATTTACACTTCCTGGAGCAAAAACAATATAAAAATTTTTTTTTTTTGAAGAGATGAATCTAGCTTTAGAATTACAAATAAAATTTACAAAATCAAATGTAACTGGACAATATTCAAAATCATAAACTGCATAAAAATTATCTGAGGTATTATACAAATTAAGAAATTTTATTTTTATATTTGAGAAAAAATTCTTTAAAATGAAGTATATTTTTTTTAAAGCTAGATTTCTATAATTTCTATCTTTAATAGCTAATATTATTTTACTTAAATATTTCATTTAAGAATATTTTCTACAAACTTATAAAATAGATTTTTATTAATTATATTTTTGTTACCTGGTTTAGTGCCATGAATATATGCACACACGTGAGAGCAAAAAATTATTTCATACAAATTAAGAGTTTTTAATGAGGAAAAGAAATTAAATGCTGCAAAAAATATATCACCACATCCTGTGGTATCTCCAACTAGATTTTTTATTGAAGGACAGAATTCTATTTTACCTTTCGAGACAAAATAACAACCCTTTTTTCCAACTGTTACAACAAAATACTTAAATTTCTTTAAAAAGTTAATGTTTTTTTTTATCAGTGTCTTCATTTCAGTTTTTTTATCAGAAAAAGACAATCTAAGTTCCTCCTCATCAACACACAGACTTTGACCTTTAAAATATTTTGTAATTAAATTGTATCCATAATTAGATGAATTTGTCTGACAATTAATATTAAAATTTCCGTATCTATTTATTTTTGCTAAAATTTTTTTATTGATAAAATTATACCCAAAGTCATAAATAATTTTATGATGCAATTTATATTTTTTAAAAATATTTATTAAATTTTGATCAAGATTTAAATTTAAATCTTCATTTAAATTCATTTGAAACAAATTAAGATTTTTATAACTGTCTCTATATCTTATTTTAAATATAGGTTTAAAATATTTATTATAAATTTTAATAATTTTAATTTTTTTATCAAAATAATATCTAATTTTTCTATATGCATGATCATTATATGGAAGTATAAATTCGACATTATTTGAAAATTCACTTAAAAAATTTGCAACTAAAATGGTTCCTCCGCCATATGAAATCGAATTTTGATATTTTGTTGAAATTATGTTATTTTTTTGAGATTTTCCTAATACCCTTACGTCAATATATTGATCAACTATTACCTCTCCATAAATAAGAAATTTTTTTGTAGACTTTTCTCCTAAACCTTTTCTGATCTTTTGTAAAAAATTTTTTGATATTTTTTTTTTATATTTTTTAATTTCATTTGAAATAGGGTCTAACTCCATATTAATTATCTTACTTGATGAATGAAGTGGAGTTTTGGTTATAAAAATTTTACCTCCGATTTTTTTAACAGCATTAATTTCTTTTTTTATATTTGAGGTAATATCAGTTTTTGTATTTTTATAATCGTATCCTTTAAAGTATAAATTTGGTTTATTTTGTAATATCACCTTTTCTGCAGTCAGGGATTTACTAAGAATTACCTTATCAACGAAACTTATATTGCTTAAAATTTTCATCCTTTGCTCATTATTAAAAATTGGCCTTGATGGACCTTTGTTTACATATTTATCTGATGTAATAGATACAATTAGCTTGTCACAATTTTTTTTTGCTTCTTCCAAAAAGTTTAAGTGACCAATATGAAAAACATCAAATACACCATGAGCTAATCCAATAATTTTTTTTTTATTTTTCATTTAGATAATTAGTATTAAATTTATTGAGTTTAACAAAACTAATATAAAATTACTTATAGTTTTCAAGTTTAAAATTTAACAAATTAAACATCAATCAATATATTTCTGAATAAGATTTATTACATTAATTTAGCTTAAATATATAAAAAATTTAACTTTTATAAAAATTTTGATTTTAGCAATAATAATTGTTACTAGTTAAATTTTTCAGAGCAATTGATGCAGAAAATTATTATAAAACAAAATAAATTAAATATAAGATTAAAAAGTGAGATACTTTCCAAATAAAATAAAAAATTTGTTAAAGATAAAAGATATTTGTAATGTGCCAGAATTTATTTTTTTGTCTTATAAAAATTTTAATTCAAATGAAGAAAAACAAATACTTAAAGTAAAAAAAAAATTTAATAATAAGATAATAATTAGATCAAGTTCATTTAATGAAGATACTAAAATTAGTAATGCTGGTAGATACTTATCAATTTCAAATATTAATGCTAAAAATTTAAGAGATGTTAAAAACTCTATCAATAAAGTCTTCGAAAGTTATGGAAAAAATAAAAAAAATCAATACGTAATAATACAAAAATATATTGATAATGCTGAAGCTGTCGGAGTAATATTTACTGCTGATCCTAAAAATGGATCTCCCTTTAGAACAATAAATTTTAACAATTCTTATCAAACAGAATTAATAACCTCGGGAAAATCAAATGGTAAAATAACTTATTATTTTAAATATACTACTAAATCAAAATTACCAAAACAAATTTGTAAAATTGAAAATTTAATACAGAAACTTGAGAGAATTTTTCCTAAATTTT
>MDTD01136959.1_pt1 | contig 12387 bp, 12 predicted proteins | sample 811221 | NCBI WGS metagenome assembly MDTD01 (sample SAMN05326646, study PRJNA326480) | marine metagenome | isolation source: seawater | place: Pacific Ocean: South West | collected 2011 | reverse complement strand
CACCGGTACCCCTGAGAAGTTTTTCTCCCGTATGAGTGCCACCACTTCGCCGACTGTCGCGGAGCTAGGAACACAGACCGGATCCTTAATGATTCCGCTCTCATATTTCTTGACCGTACTCACCTGCTCAGCCTGCTCGGCCGGCGTCATGTTGCGATGGATAACCCCAAGCCCGCCGGACTGGGCTAAACAAATGGCCGCCCGCGCCTCAGTCACGGTATCCATAGCCGCAGAAATAAGCGGAATGTTGAGGGCAATATTGCGCGAAAAGGCGCTGGTCAGGTCGACTTCGTGAGGGAGAACATCCGACCGATCAGGGACCAACAGCACGTCGTCAAAGGTGAGTGCAAGATCTGGATGTTCCATCGACCGATTATACGGTTTGAATTGGACTCGGTAAACTTGTAAGGTGTTCTCAGGCGTTAAGTATCTGATATTGCTCGATAATTTTTACGAATGTTATCTGGAGGAAAACTTATGAAAAGAATGCCTACTTTGGCCTCGTGGGTCGCGGGAGCGGCCATGGCGCTCTCGATTTCAGCCTCTCACGCTGGAACCGCCTCTGAGGCGATCGCACAGGCTGAAGCAGACCTTGCTGCAGCCCAACAGGCCAACGCCGTCTGGCGCCTGCTTGACCCAGCAACAGGTGGTGCCGCGGTACCGCTCGGAAAACTTTTGAAAACAGCAAAGGCGAAACTTGAAGCGAACGAAAAATCTGAAGCTATTCGGATCGCTGAAAAAATCTCTTGGGCAGCCCAAGCAGGTATCGCCCAGTCTAAAGCACAGAAAAGTGCAGCACCCGTTTACTTTTAAACGGTTCGACCCCGAAAAAAGCCGGGCATTGCCCGGCTTTTTTTTGCACTCTCGCAATGTTCTGACCTTGTCGGCCTGTTAGGCTTATCAGGGCATTTCCCTGCAGCCATAATACTCCAATGCGCCGAACAATCCTCCAGGTCAGTGAGTTCACCCGTGAAGCCCGTGATCTTCTCGAGGATCACTTCGGAACAGTCTGGCTCACCGGTGAGATCTCGAATCTCGCGACGCCTGCCTCAGGCCACATATATTTTTCACTAAAGGATGAACACGCGCAGATCCGCTGTGCGATGTTTCGCAACCGCCGCTCACCTTACCGTGGCTCACTTGAGAACGGTACCGAGGTCTTGTTGAGCGGAAACGTCTCAATTTACGAAGCCCGGGGCGATTTCCAACTGATCGTCGATTACATTGAACCCGCAGGAGAAGGAGAACTGCGGCGGCGGTTTGAGGAATTAAAACGCAAACTCTCTGCCGAAGGGCTGTTTGATCCGGGGAAACGACGCTCGATTCCTGAACGTCCTGGCCGAATCGGGATCATCACCTCGAAACACGGCGCGGCGCTTCAGGATATGTTAGCGACCCTCGCCCGGCGCTTCCCCCTGACCGAGGCATTGGTGCTGCCGGTGATGGTCCAGGGAGAGCACGCGGCTTCACAGATTGCGGACGCACTGAACACGCTGGGTTCACGCCAATGCGACGTCGTACTGCTCGCTCGCGGTGGGGGCTCGCTCGAGGATTTGTGGGCGTTCAACGAAGAAATTGTGGTCCGGGCCATCTGGAGGTGCAAAGTGCCCGTCGTTTCAGGCGTAGGTCATGAAACCGACACGACTCTCGCTGACTTCGCCGCAGATTTACGCTGCGCAACGCCCACTGCCGCCGCGGAGGCTGTCACTCCGGACGCCGAGGGTCTGACAGACTTTATTGAAGGGCAGATCTCCTGGCTTGAGTCAGCCCTTGATCACCATCTGCAGGCGTCGGCCCAAAGGCTCGATAACGCGATGGCACGGCTCCGGCACCCGAGCGACCGCCTTGCGTATCAGGCAGAGAAACTCTCGTCTTTAAGCGAGCGTTTGAAGACCGGATGGCGCCTTGAATATCAGAGCAAGCAAGGACGCCTTACCCGATCTGCCCAACAGCTCCAGATGCGCTCCCCTCAGGCTCAGGTTGCCGAGATTTCTGCAAGAATGGAGACGGCGCGCGCACGCCTTTTGGACCGGCTGAATCAGGGTCTGACGCAGCGACATCACCGGCTGACACAAGCCGCAGCGCAGCTAAAGGCGCTGAGTCCATCCGCTACTTTGGATCGAGGCTTCGCTATCGTACAGGTTGCAGGAAAGGAAGCCGTCGTTCGCTCCGCAACGACCCTGAAACCCGGTGATGTTATCGTGACTCGTTTCGCAAGCGGAACCGCGAACGCAGACGTGACCTCGACCCAGCCGGGGGACGATTAACGTCACGACCCGCACCCGGCACAAACCGAGCCTCTTCGTTATCCTCTCCCCTTTGGTGACGATTTCTTTTTGTCATAGGGATTCTCGGCATTGCGCAGTTCGAATCGAATCCGCGTGCCCGTCAACTTAAAGGTCCCCGCAAGCGTTTTCGCGAGATACCGGAGATAACTTGCGGGCAGTTTGTGCAGCGTATTTCCATGCAGTACCACGGTCGGAGGGTTTTTCCCTCCCTGGTGCGCATACTTCGGCTTTATAGTGCGATTGTTGACCATCGGCGGCCTATGATGCTCGACCGCCTTAGCCAGCGCCCTATTGAGGAGGCTGGTCCCCATCTCTGCCATCGCACTGGCCCGTGCTCGCCGGATCGCTTTGGTGAGCTCCGCAATTCCAGAACCGTGCATCGCAGAGATAAAGACGCTTTCATGCTCGGGCAAGAAATCCAGTTTACGGGAAAGTTCGCGACGCACCGCATTTTTTTCCCGTCTCTCGAGCCCGTCCCATTTATTCACAGCAATCACAATCGAGCGGCCTGTCTCAATAATCAAGCCGGCGATCGTCGCATCCTGGTCACTGACGCCTTCTCTTGCATCGAGGACCAACACCGCCGCTTGGGCAGAAGCCAAGGCTTGCAAGGTCTTCACCACGGAGAACTTCTCGAGAGTCTCCCGGACGCGGGATTTTCTGCGCACCCCCGCAGTATCCAGTAACAACAAGGTTTCCCCGTCGCGTTCAACGGGCACCGCAACACTATCCCTTGTTGTTCCCGGAAGATCCGCGACGATCATCCTGGATTCACCGGCCAGGCAGTTGACAAGAGTGGATTTACCGACGTTTGGTCTGCCAACTATGGCGATTCGATTGGCATCCGCGGTGGTCGCTTCAGATTCCGAGTCAGGCACGATGTCAGCGATTGCGTCCAACAGACGCCCGACGCCTTGTCCCGTTTTGGCCGAAACGACCTGAGGCGTGCCCAGGGACAGCTCAAAAAATTCACTGGCGGTGATATCCGGATCCAGACCCTCCGCCTTATTGACCGCCACCAAGACAGGAGTTTCATCCCTGCGTAAATCTGAGGCGATATCCCGATCTGAAGTGGATAACCCCTCACGCGCATCAAGCAAAAAAACGACAGCGTCGGCCTCTGACAGCGCCTGAACGACTTGGTCCCGGACCGCGGCGCTCAGCACATCTCCGTCATCCGAGAGCCCCCCGGTATCAATCAGGAGAAAACGCTGATCCTGATGTGAGGCCTCGCCATACAATCGGTCACGGGTGACGCCAGGTTGATCGTCGACAAGCGCCTCGCGCGAGCGCGTCAGTCGATTAAATAACGTCGACTTGCCGACGTTGGGTCTGCCGACAAGAGCGACGACGGGAATCATAGTACGAGGAGACGCCGATACGGTCTACGACTTCGAGATCACTCACCAACCGCCCAGGCGGTCAATGATCCATTCTCAGACAGGGTAACGAATCGGTCCTGATCACCTGAATCGTAAATCCCCAGGACCGCGCCACCGCCCCCTTTCTTGCGCCCCACCAGTTCCCCCGAGGCGAAATCCAGCAGGTACAGCAGACCTTTGTAGTCCCCAACGACCGCGAGGCCGCGAGACTCCAGACCGAAAGGTCCGCTGACACCTCTGCCCTGAAGCGCGGCTACCTTCCAGATCTGTGCACCGCTCTGGATATCCAGACCTGAAACTGATCCATCGTCCTTGGTCACCAACAATACATTTCCAACAGAGCTTAGTGGACGCAAGGTGGAGTGCTCTGCATCCCACTCGATGCGTCTTGTCTTCAGCGAAACCGCGCTGATTTGAGCCTGGAAACCGGCGATGATCAGGCGATCTCCCATCTGGTAGGGGTCCGAGTCAATATCCACCAGCCGATTGACTTCATTACTGCCACGCGCTCGAAAAATACGCGCACTCCAGAGCTCAGCCCCTGATGCTACATCGATGCCTGACAGTCGTCCGCTGGCAAAACCGATCAACGCCACGTTATCAATAATCAGAGGGGCAGAAAGCCCTCGCACCGTGAGCGCCGGGACCGATCGGCGGACGCGCCAGAGAATTTCGCCGGACTCAAGGTCGGCGCCAATAACCTGACCATCTCCGGATCGGAGCAGCACCTGCTTTTCCGTGAGCACCGGACGCGCAAGAATCTCCGCGCCCATTTTCTGCCGCCAACGCAGGTCGCCGCCCTCGGTATCGAGCGACACCACCTCTCCCTCGCGGGTCACTACTATTGCTTGCCTGGTATCTACCCCGACCCCGGCCGCCAGCGGCTCTTTCAGATCCCGCTTCCAGATGACGGCGCCTGACTCGGCGTCAAGGGCATAAATCCGGCCCTCAGGTTCGGCAGCATACAGCCGCCCCGCCTGGAAAGAGGGCGTCAGCAGAAAGTTGCTTTTCTGGTATCCCGCTCCGAGATCACGACGCCAGAGTTTTCGCAAGGTAGCCGTCTGCTCTACCGCTGGGACCTGCGCAACGGGTCCTCCCTCCCGCATAAAGTGGATGGCGTTCTTTCCACACCCCAACAAGGGCAAAATCATTGCGGCTAGCAGTACAAGACGCGCCGTCATCAGGCATCACCCATCATCACCCTTTCGGGTCATGTTCATTTTCGCCGTAATCAGTCGCCCTGCTTGCGAATCCGCCGTAACGCCCTTGAGCGCCTCCTGATACGCCTGTCTCGCCCCTTCGAGGTCGCCGTTCGCCACTAGCGCATCGCCGAGCAGTTCCTGAAAGTGTGAACTGAACCCATCGCTGGCTTCTGCCCGGGAAAGTTTACGGATCTCTTCGGGATCTCCTTCCTTCAGTGCGATCACCGCGAGCCGGACCCGCGCGACCTGACGCATCACAGAGTCCGAGGTCGAGGCAATCAGTTCATTCAGTGCGATTTTTGCTTTTGCGGCATCCCCTTCCTCGAGCGCCAACCGCGCCAGCATCAACTGCGCGAGGTCCGCATAACCACTTCCCGAATGCTTTGAAGTGAGCGCCTCAGCTGCGGCACTCGCCGCCCCCGAGCGTTCCGCGGCCACGGCACCCAACATCTCTTGATACAGGACTGAGGCTTTGCCCGCCTGACTGTCCTCATACATCCGCCATCCTTGAATACCACCTACACCGCCGATGCCGATGACCACGCCGGCAATAATTCCAGTACCGTTGCGCTTCCACCACTCCCGCAATTTCTCGGTTTCATCGTCATGGGCCACGTGGAGTTGTGTCTCAGGTCGTTCTCGCTTCATGCGTTGTTCCGTTTAATCTGATAAATCTGTCATCGAGTGAACAGACGCGAGCAGTTCTGTTAGCGGCACTGTACTTTGCTCGCCTTGTCCACGCAGTGGTTTCACCTTCACCGTTGAGGTGTCGACCGACTCGTCGTCGATAATCACAGCCACCTGTGCACCGCTATTGTCCGCCCGTCGTAATTGCTTCTTCAGGTTGCCCTGACCGCAATTGACCTGTGCATCAATCCCTGCATCCCGAAGACTCTCCGCATGGCGAATCGCCTCCAGTTCCGCGATATCCCCGAGGGCAACGATGAATACGCGGGGCGATTGTATCGGAGTCTCTTCTCCTTTCAGCGTAACCAGTTCGATCAATCTCTCAAGCCCGCAGGCAAAACCTGCCGCCGGCACGGGCCGTCCCCCCAATTGCTCGACGAGCCCGTCGTACCGGCCCCCCGCACAGATCGCGCTTTGTGCTCCCAGTTGGTCAGTGGTCCACTCAAATACCAGGCCCGTGTAGTAATCGAGTCCGCGGACCAGACGAGTATTCACCGAGAAGCTGATATTCACAGTCGTCAGCAGCTGCTGCAGCCGCTCGAAATTTTTCTGCTCTGCCTCTTCAAGGAAATTCGGAAGACTCGGCGCACTATCAAGCACTTCCTGTGTGCCTGCATCCTTGCTGTCCAAAATTCGCAGCGGGTTACGTTCCAGGCGTCTCTGACTGTCAGTGTCCAGCGAATCTATATGATCCGAGAGATAAGCTTTGAGCGCATCCCGGTAATTTGCGCGCGCTGCTACCGAACCGAGTGAATTGATCTCGAGGTTTAAATCCTTGATTCCGAGACAGCGCCATAGCCGCTCCCCCACCGCGATCACTTCTGCTTCGATATCCGATCCCGCCCAACCCAAGGCTTCGATTCCAAACTGATGAAACTGTCGATAACGACCCTTTTGCGGGCGTTCATGTCGAAACATCGGTCCGACATACCAGAGTCGCTGTGTCTGATTGTGAAGCAGACCGTGCTCATTTCCTGCCCGGACGCAACTCGCCGTCGCTTCGGGCCGCAAGGTAAGACTGTCGCCATTGTTGTCAGTGAAGGTATACATCTCCTTTTCGACAATGTCGGTCTGCTCTCCGATAGATCTGCGAAAAAGCTCAGTCCGCTCGACTATGGGCGTTCGAATCTCCCGGTAACCGTAGCGGCGGGATACTTCCCGCACGGCTGCTTCTACACGTTGCCAGGTTTCAATCTGACCTGGCAAAAGGTCATTCATCCCCCGGATTGACTGAACGCTATTCTCCCCCGCCATGACGTCAGCGCCCGACACGCACCTTCGCGTTACGACCCGATTTGCCAACGGGGATGCTGAACTCCCGTCCGCCATAAACCACTTTGGCACCTTCGGGATAACTGATCAGCAATGTGAATGGAGGCTTGCCTGCTAGACTGACTACTTTTCCCCCTTCGACATATCGTCGGAGGAGTTCAACGTTGTCGCGATCCCATACGACGACGTGCGTACTCTCTTGCACCTTCAGCGTAATACTGCGACTGTCCGCAGTCACAGGACGGGTGCTTCCAACGGTGTCCGCTACCGAAGACGAGACCTCAGGGTTCAGGGTTTGACGTTGAGACGCAGCCGCAGCCGACCCCTGGGTTTGGGAAACCTTCTGCTTGTTTTCTTTTTTTGCAGTTTTTGTAGAAGCGTTGTTAGTCTGTTTTGTGCTTCCTGAGACAGATGATTTTTTCTGGGTTTTCTTTTTCGAGCCCGTATTCGCGGACGCTGAGGCGACTTTTCCAGGATCTGATTTCTTTTTCTTGCTCGCTTGATTTTTGGAAGGCTTGTCGGGGCTTTCTTTTTTGGCGACTGATACTTTCGCCTGATCTTTTTTGGCTGGCTCCGCTGATTGGGCTTCTGATTGACCCGATTGGTTCGCTTGCGCTTCCGAGATCGATGTTGCTGCCGGACTCTCAGTACCGCTACCCGCGGAAGCCGTCACGCCGGCCGCTGCAGTGTTAACGGTTGGTGCTGTTTCCGACCCGGATGACTCTGCCTGTGTGCCTGCCTTGCTTGAATCAATTGTCCCGGATTCTGACGTCTCACCATCATTCGTCGGGGTCAACGTTACTGCCAATTCGGGTTTTGGTTCGTCGACAGCGCTTTCGGTAGGCTCTGACACAGGGTCGTGCCCCAATGGGGTCTCAGACTGCGAGCGTGCCTCTTCCGCAATATCGAGACGTAAGCGGTCAACGTCACTCGCGCGGTTCAAAAACGCCGCGTAGAGCCCTCCGACAACCAGCAGCAAGACGCCAGCCGTGACTACCCAACGGTACTGAATCGGAATCGGTTGCGGCCGACTGGTCGCAGTCTCCGTCATGGTTCCCGGACCATCGTCTTTGGGCGGCAGGAGCTCTTGGCGATCGGCAATGGCCTGCTCTATCGAGACACCGGCGAGACGCGCATAGTTGCGCAAATACCCAACGGCATAGGTCCATCCAGCTGTGTGGCTGTAATCATCCGCCTCCAGCGCCTCTACGACATGAGGCAACAGATTTAACTCTGCGGCAACCTCCTCGAGGCTCCAGCCATATAATTCCCTGGCACCCCGAAGAATCTCACCGGGACTGGTATTGCGCGTCTCGGCAGACTCAGCCATTCCCACTCTTGCTCATCAAGACATTCAACTGTTGAACCTGTTCGCTACCTGGATAAGTGCTTCTCAACCGAGCGGCATACTCCATTGCAAGATCATCTGCGCCAAGTTTGCGCTCAGTGCGGACCGCAAGCAAGAGGCTATCCGCGGTAACGCCTCCCGCGCCGAACATGCGCTCGAGGAAGGCCCGGGCACTGAGATACTCCTCCAATTGGTAACTTACCCGCGCTGACTGGTAAAGCACCGCGGTACTATCCGGTTCTGCAGCCAGTGCCGCACGAAATTGGTCTCGGGCGGCTCTGAACTCCCCCGCCCCCATCAGGCAAACCCCGAGGCCATATTGGCTGACATAAGGTTCCGTGTTAAAAGGGTCATCGCGCGCTGCCTCAAACTGTTTAATTCCGTTCGCCCATTTCCCTTTTTCGCAAAGATAACTCCCATAGTCATTACGGGCGCCTACATTACCCGGATCGCTGACCAACGCCTGATCAAAATGCGCCTCGGCATCCGAGGTTTCTCCCAGCCGCAGTTTAAGCAGGGCCATGGCGTGATTTGCTGTGGAGTCATCGGGTGCAATGGCGAGGGCGTCATTCATCGCTTCGAGTGCAGAGGCCAGACGATTCTGTGCCATGTACTCCGACCCCAGTCTGGTATACAACTCAACGCGCTGCCCCGAATCCCAACCGGGTTCATGCTCCCAAAATGGCACACAGCCATTGATCAAGAAAATGAGGGAAATACTGACGAGGTACTTCTTTCTCACGACACACTCACGATACGGTCTTAGCGAGCTTCGCACTGCGGTGGGTTCGATCCTGAACCGCACCGGCAAGCTGCCCGCATGCTGCGGCGATATCCGCACCACGCGTTCTACGGGTAATGGTGGTGAGTCCGCTGGAGATTAGTCGATGCCGGAAACGATCTATGGCCTCTGGCTCAGAGCAGACGTACTTGACGCCGGGAACAGGATTGAAGGGAATAAGATTGATCTTGGAAGGGATCCCGCGGAGGAGGGACACCAGCATCTCGGCATCTTCCTCTGAATCATTTATCCCAGACAACATCACATACTCGAAGGTAATGCGCCGGCGGCTGTCGTTGCGAAGAAATCTCCGACAAGCGCTCAAAAGGACATCAATAGGATATTTGCGGTTTAAGGGAACCAATTCGTCCCGCACCGCATCACGCACGGCGTGCAAAGAGACCGCCAAACTGACGGGGCAATCCTCGGAAAGTTTATCCATTCCCGGAACAACGCCGGCTGTACTGAGCGTCACGCGCCGGCGCGACAGCCCAAAAGAAAGGTCATCCAGCATAAGCCGCATTGCGCTAACGACGGCATCATAGTTAAGCAACGGCTCTCCCATCCCCATCATCACCACATTGGAAATGGGTCGCTCTCCCCAACCTTCCTGCTTAAGCAGCCGATCCGCAAGCAGCAACTGCCCGATAATCTCCCCGGCTGACAGATTCCGACTAAAACCCTGCCGGGCGGTTGCGCAGAAACTGCAGGTCAACATGCACCCTGCTTGCGAGGAGATACATAGCGTACCCCGGTCTTCCTCGGGAATGAATACCGTCTCAATAGAGTTCCCATCGACCAAACGGAACAACCATTTGCGAGTGCCGTCCTCAGAGTGCTGAGCCCGAGACACTTCGGGCAATGCGATTACCGCTTGCTCGGACAACGTCTGTCTTAGAGACAGACGCAAATCCGTCATTTCCGAGAAGTCAGTAACTCCTCTCTGATAAACCCACTGGAGTAACTGGCGGGCATGGAATGCTTTCTCGCCCAGCGATGCAAAGTAGTCTTGCAGCGCGAACCGATCCAGTCCCACAAGGTTCTTGGGCGCTGACACAAAGATTCTGACTGCCTCAGTCAGCCCTCGGACAAAGGTCAGCGTCGTCGAAGAAGAAGGCAATCTCCTCCCGTGCCGTATCTGGCCCATCCGAGCCATGGACAGCATTGGCCTCGACGGATTCCGCAAAATCTGCACGGATCGTACCTGGCGCCGCGTCAGCAGGATTGGTCGCGCCCATAATCTCCCGATTGCGGGCAATCGCGTTCTCCCCTTCGAGGACCTGAACCATGACGGGGCCGGAGATCATATATTCAACAAGATCATTGTAGAAAGGCCGTTCGCGGTGTACTGCGTAGAACTCCTGCGCCTGGGCGCGGGTCAAGTGAATCATCCGTGCCGCCAGAATCCGCAGGCCCCCTGACTCAAAACGTTCATAAATTTTTCCGATGAGGTTTCTTCGGACAGCGTCGGGTTTGACGATCGAAAATGTTCTTTCGATACTCATTCAGGTTCTCCAGATTCAGGGATAAAGGTCTTACTGGGGATCCGCAAGCCTGCTACGCCAGTGTGGCTGCCGTTTCACAAGATCCAGTCGCAACTCAAGGCGCCGAAATCCCCGCGTGAGGGCCGATTTTATTCCGAGGGGGAGACACGAGCAACGAGAACCTCCTCGCTGACCCCCTGAATCTCGACACCCACCTGGTTCTGAGAGGCATTTTCAGGATCCACAAGCCTTACCGGCATGTAGTTTGCCAAACGCCCATGGTAAGCATTGGTTTTTGCAGACACATCAACACGCTCGACAATCATTTGGCCTGCTCTACCAATCATTTGGCGAAGGGCCAGCCGTCGATTGGCCTCCCCGATGGTCCGCAGCGCAGCGGCGCGTCTCCGCCGCTCCTCCTTCGGGACCTGTTTGGGAATTCGAGCCGCGGGCGTACCCGGTCGGGCAGAAAAAGAGAAGACGTGCGGATAGATCACCTGGGCGCGATCAATGACATCGACCGTGTCGGCAAAATCCTTCTCGGATTCGGTAGGAAACCCCGCCATGACATCCGCTCCAAGTACCAGACCGTTTATATGCTGCCTAGCGGACCCCAAACGGTCTATGAGGAATTCTCGGTCATAGCGACGTTTCATACGTTTTAGAATCAAAGTACTTCCACTCTGGATTGACACGTGGAGGTAAGGACAAAACCGCTCCGGATCTGAGAGCACAGCCAACAGATCATCGGTGAGGTGGACCGGGTCTACGGAGCTCAGTCGAATACGGAACGCTCCGGGCAAATCAGCAATCTTTTTCAGAAGCGAAGCTAACGCAAGCCGAGACTCATCTTCGGTGCCTGGGCTTTCATAACTTCCGAGATCTACCCCGCAGATCACGACCTCGGAAAACCCGGCACTGACGAAGTTTCTGATCTGACGCAGGATGTGCGCTTCATCAAAAGAGCGGCTGGGTCCTCGTGCACGGTGAATGACGCAAAACGTGCAGGACTGATCACACCCCTGCTGCACCTGGACGAAGGCCCGTGAGCGTGATTCGAAGCCATCCAACAGGGCTGGCGGAAGCCCTGTCAAACGGTCGATCTGGATAGCCGCTTCAGGAACCCGTGCCGTTTTCTTCAGGTTCCGGACAAACTTTGCCACAGCAAACTTGTGATCATTCCCCAACACCAGGGAAACACCCGGAATCTCTGCGCAGGCATCGGCCTGGTTCTGCGCATAGCAGCCGGTCACGATGACATGGGCCTTTGGGTTCTGGCGAAGCGCGCGCCGGACGGCTTGCCGGGTCTGGCGATCCGCCTCGGCCGTGACCGTACAGGAGTTGATCACATAAACATCTGCAAATTCAGCAGGGTCAACGAGGCGCCATCGATCTCTTTCGAGATCCTGAGCCATCGCAGCAGACTCAACACTGTTTATCTTGCAGCCAAGCGTCGTTATCGCGGCAAAACCGGAAGGATCCGCCTCAGGAGGTGCCACAGGCACTGGCGAGTCGAGTGCCGGAAACGACACCTAGGAAGGATTTACGGTAAAGCTTTCGCCGCAACCGCACTCATCCGCCACGTTGGGGTTCTTGAAACGGAATGCGGTTGAAAACCCATCGGAAGCGAAGTCGATTTCCGTGCCGTCGATGTACTTAATGCTTTCTCCATCAACGATCACTTTTACCCCCCTGCTGGTAAAAACCTGATCTTCAGCGCTGATCTCATCAGCGAAATCGACAACATAAGCGAGCCCCGAACAGCCGGTCGTCTTGACGCCAAGACGCAGTCCTTCACCGTGACCACGCGATTCGAGATGGTCTGAGACACGTTGTGCTGCTGCTTCTGTCAGGGTAATTGCCATGGGGGGGTCCGTCTACGGTTCAGTTGGGGGCAAATTTAACCAGATGGGGGTATCTTATCACGTAGGTGTATTGCTGTT
>MDTD01033963.1_pt1 | contig 12387 bp, 8 predicted proteins | sample 811221 | NCBI WGS metagenome assembly MDTD01 (sample SAMN05326646, study PRJNA326480) | marine metagenome | isolation source: seawater | place: Pacific Ocean: South West | collected 2011 | reverse complement strand
TTCGCGCTCTTTGTGATCAAGCCGTAGAGAATGCTCGGTCTGAGGGGCGAAAAACCGTTATGGATCGTGACTTTTCCTAAAGCACCTCCATCGTCGTCTCAAGGCTCTGATACAAAGATTAAAGCACCATTGCTAGCTGTGGTTTTATGGTTGGCTGATGAAGGTGCCTACAAAACGATCATCAAAGAGGCGAAGGGCCAAGACAAAAACGATTTCAGACAAACTAAAAAAACTGACTTTGCTGAAGAGCAAGTTTCGTTGCCCATCAGCAAAGTCAGACAAAAGCTAAACAGTCTTTCCAATCATCAAATTCAAATTGCTCGAAAAACACTCGCTGGGTGGGTGTGTGAGTTTTACCATCTCATGGCAAAGGATCTGATGATTGGATTTTTTTTCTCAAATCGAGATCTAGTTAAAATTTCACAAAATCAAACTTCGTTTTTACTAAAAGCCATGGGATTAGAAACCGCCTATCAGGGGAAATCGATTCAACAGGCTCATGTGGCACTCCCACCAATTCGAAAAGGGCAATTCTTTCGACGCATTGAACTTTTAAACCAACACTTAAAAGAAAAAAAACTCCCTAATCCTTTGATTCATGCCTGGCTCGAGTTTGAGAGATCCTTTGAACATGTTGTTTTATCCTAGGAAGCATTCTTCTCATTACGGATCTAGAAGACTATTTCGACACTGATCACCATCCGTGATTCCAAAATGCGCCATCAACGCTCTTTTAGTTTCTTCAGGAATCTCACCATTGCCATAAAGCTGACTGGCATGATTTAAGAAACGCAACATCATTCTAAAAAGATTCTCTCGCGCCGTCGTTTGGGTTTGACTTTGCCGGGCTGATCTCGCTTTCTCAAAAGCATCGTGATCGTTTGGAGGCTCAACCACCTCTTCGAAAAGGTCTGCATAAGGCCTCGGACGTCCGTAATGTTCTGAATTTCTGCCAGGATAGACATAGTCAATGAGGCGATAAAACTCGACCTCATTCATCAACCCTGCTCTTCCAAGAGCCAAAATCTTGTCCTGATACCATTGCTTCGTATGTGCACTCAAGAAATCATCAACAATCGAATCTTCAATGAAACGTAAAAGGTTTCCAAGTCTATCGACCTCTTCTTGTGGAAGTAGTTCAAACTTTGCGTAGACATTTCTTTCACACGAAACAGTCGCGTTACGATCAATCGTGCCCCCCTGAGGTAGCATTCCCATTTGATGAATAAAGTAATACAGCAGCCTTGTAGCATTCGGGATATCTCCTCCTGTTGCCCCAAGCGTTGTCAAAGATGCCGTCTCTCCTTGAGCCGTTGGTGTCGTCGAGGAAAAGGGACTTGAAAAAATTCGTTCCATCGCTTTGGCTGCCAGCATTGAGCAGATGGAAGAAAAAACAGAGGGTCCAGTGTCAAAGTTGCCAAAACGATTAAAACCTCGCTCCGAATGCCTTCTCACTTGACCACCCAGCCGATCGTTGAAAGGAATGACCGAGATACTTCGAAATCGGGCACCAAGACGAACATCATAAAAAGCATGACCAAACTCATGGATCGCTGTTTTAAGACGAGCTTCTTCGATCTTTCCGTCTTCTGGAATTCTGGGCCAGACAAATCGAAAATCAGCCGCTACTCTGGCAATCACGCGTGGTTTCTTCACCTCAGCTGAGAGCCTTGAAATCCGCCTCATCTCTTTTGTTTTCTCTTGATCTACTTCTGCAGAGATCACTACCTCAAGGGGTTCGACCTCTCCTGCTTCACTAAAATCAAATGTCAATCGAATTGGTAGATCGCGCAGTTGCCCGTCCTTTTCCAACTGCTCTAAAGCCATTGAAAAATAGCGCTGAAGAAAACTCTTCGAAGACTGCTTGAACTGTCGCCCCCCTTGAGCCGGGATTAAAGCTTGAGAAAGGAGGTACTTCCGAAATGCTTTTGTGACTTCTAAGGTGATTTCTGGGGCTTTATCGGTTTCAAAATAATCCTCCACAAAACGATTTAAGATATCGTTTAAAAGAAGCTCATAGGCCGCTCGATCTAATGGCTTCACAACTAAAAAATTCGCATGATTCATTCTAGATGCAGTGTCTGGTTTAAAAAGACTTCCTAAGAGCTTTCCAATTTCTCCGGGCTGTCCGGCAAGACTTTGCCAAAACCCCATCATATCATCAATATCTGTTGTCCTTGGATCTGCCGAGAGAGGGAACGTCTCAAACCCAAAATTCATAGTAAAAAACGTCAAAGCACCTCGAATGTCAATCGGTTGATGTGTGACATTATCTGCATCTCGAGTGACATTAAAAATCCCATGTCCTTGATCTAAAAGCTGATTAATAACCGAAAGCACAGGTCGTTCGATCACTCCTCCCTGCACACCGGGAATGAGCTCATTCAGCTTGTCCAGTTCATCAAAAAGAAGGATGTATCGTGGCCTCTCCTGGGGCGTTTTATTCTGTTGGCCTACTTGGTTTAGCGCACCCTCAGTAAGCACCTTCTCAATTCCAAGGTGAAGATCTCTCACAAAAATATCACGGGTCAGTTCCTCTTTTCCCACATACTTTCGTAAATTCACTGTTACTATAGGCAAGTCTAACAATTCTGCTAACTTTAAAATCAAAGCTGTTTTTCCGGTGCCTGGAAACCCTGCTAGAAACATGGTGTTCGGCTCTCGTCTCGCTACTCCTTGCGTGAAGTACGACACTCCAAATCGTGCAACTGCTTTAATCAAGTCATCTTGGCCATAAATTTCACGCGAGAGCCCTTCTATCAGCTCATCAATTGATAGTGGGGCAAGATTCGGAAACCGAGTTTCACGAATCCCTTTCTTAGTAAGCGGGGAAACTGCTCTCCCCGAAGACCTTTGAAGAGGAGGGCCTCTCAAGGCCATTTCCTGAGGCAAAAGATAGGTTTCACTTTCGGGATCAAACGGGATACGAACTGTGATCTGATCTCCTTTTAAGAGCTTTCCACGATTTCTCTTCATCACAACGACCTCAAGGATAAGATCACCAGCTGCTTCATCAAACTTAATTTTTAATTGCCTCGGTCGCACTGAGTTTTTTGGATCTTTCCCAACGGTCACCCGCATGCCCAATAAAATAGCTTGTTCCGTAAGTGCTCCCACTCGTTTTACGGTCATTCGTGCTCCTGATGGCGGATAAATCGTGACTCTTTTCAGAAAATCAAAGAACGTGGAATCTACTTCAACCGAAAGAGATCGAGCCTCCACCGAGTCTTTTTGAGTGACCCACTCAATCGCTTTATTTACTTGAAGCTCAATGAGACGATTGAAATCTTCGCCATACAGGGGTTTTGTCAAAACAGTATCAGGAATCATCCGCGAAACTGTGTTAGACCGAAACAGTCTCCTTAAGACTCTCGAGAGAATTGCATTTCGATTTTGCTTTAAATACTCATCAAGTGCTTTCATGTCACTATCATTAAACTCATCAAATGATTTTCCGTTTGCTACTTTTTCTGCAAATTCATCCATATCAGCCGGAGAAAAATTCATAGTGGTGAGAATAAAAGTGTTTGATAGGTCAATATACTGATTGGGCATGCTTGGGGAAGTAAGTCGCCCCTCAGATAAAATTGAGTTGAGTAACCCAATCAATGTTTGTGTTTTTTCTTTTCCGCTAGGGCCTGTTCCTATAACCTCAGGAAGTTTATCTATCTCGTCAAAAAGAACCACCACAGGTCGCTTCGATCTTGCGTAAATCAGATTTAACTTTTGCAACTGGTGGACGAGCTTGGTTTGATAATCCGCCTGGGATTCGTTTGTAAACTCCTCGGCATCAAAAACAATCACATGATAACCAATTTGCCTTAAAATTCGAGTCAAGACACTTTTGCCAGTGCCTGGAAGTCCAATTAAATGAGCACTCATGGGCTCTTGCTCTCGTCCCGCCTCACTGCTCTCTATGAATTGCGTGAGTCGAGATGCCACAAAGCGAAGCATCCGTTCTTGACCCAGAATCTGGTCTGAAGCAATTTTCGGAAGTCGATAGGTATTCTCAACCAGTCTTTGTCTTTCATCAGAGCCAAAACGCGCATTTCTAATTTCTTCTTGTGTATAAACTATGACCCCAGGTAAATTCTGGGTATCTGACTCTTCGCCATCTTGTGCGAAACAGAAATTCACGATTAAAAATAAAAATAAAAAACTCAAGCCAATACAGAACCCAAGTTGTTCTATATTTACAAAAACGCGACTTTTTACCCGACTCATTTTTAAACCCTGTTTTCGTTCTTCTATCCCCTTGCCATGATTGCTAGAAACCTCACTCAGGCTAGATTTCTGAGAATCATTTTCTTACCCGGGGCTACTTATCACCTTTGTCATGAATCTTTAAGAAAGGCTAAGACAAGCCTTTCACCCACTCACTGGAAATGTGATTACGTTAGTTGAGTGAAGAAGTCAAAGCAGAAAGATCGCTCCTTAAAGTGAGCCACCGTTTGAAGGAAGTTCTCGCTTAAGACGTTTCATTGAAGAACCTTTAATTCAGGACTTTCGGAAAAAATAATACGAATAACCCTTTCAACTCAACCGATCCAATTTCCTTTTTTGATCTTATCCACAATGATTTTCTCAGGCATGGTCACATCACGAGGGTTGACGGTGAAAAAAGCTTGCTGCTCACATCGACGCTTATTTTTTAAGAGCCAATTTAAGACAGATGCGAGTCCTTTATTTTTCTTGTCTTTAAAAAAGGGGTCATTTGCTAGAACATCTCGAGCTTTCTTTAACGCTCGGATCTCACCGGCATCATTTTCTTTTACCGGATAATCGTGAAGATCGTATTTTTTTATATCCTCTGGAAGCACACCTAAAAAACGCACGTGAGGCGCACTGTAATCTGAGTTTCGTATCAATGAGGCAGCCGATCCGGCTTTGAGAGTTCTGTAGATATTTTGAAGCGTGTATGCATCCAGGTCCCCAAAGAAGTAAAGTGGAATCTTTAATTGATCTTGAATCCTTTTCACCCAGCCTCTCACAGCATTCGAAGGTACCCCTTGAGCACCAATTAATATTGATCGATGCCGCTTCGTGAACCCATTCGCCACGAGCGTGTTCGCAGTACCTTCTGATTCAACAATCAATCCAAAATCAATTTTCTTCTTTGCGCGAAGTTTCAAATTCTGTGGGCGATTCTTCGGTTGAAACGGTGACGTCCCTAACATGGATAAATCCACCGTCGCTTTCTCACCGTTTGGCATCGTCTCTTCTACGATTAAATGCTGGGAATAAGTCTGACCACCTCGGTCATTGGCATAGCAATTCACTTCCTCACGATAGACTTCAAGCATCTCACAAATAAAATCAATGATCGAATCAGACTCATCCTGATCAGTAAAATCTAACGGCTTCAATTGGGGGTTATGCTTCACCTCCCCTTTCGCCATGTAGTAAAGCTCACGCTTAGTGTTGACGGCACCCGTGTCAACATTTCTTAAAAGCACCTCGAGTAAAAAAATGGCTCGCGACATTTTTTTTACAGAACTCACATTCAGCTCCGTCTTCACTTTCTTATCCATCGGAGTCAGAAATCCCACCTTTGCATCGTAAGCACTATTATCCAGAGCACATTTCGTAGCACTTAATACGGGTCGTTGAGCTTGCTCCAAATCACTTAAAAGTCGCTCACAGATTTCTCGGCTAATTTTCGGAATCTCTCGACCCGTGCCGATCATGTACCGAGCCGGGGCTTTCTTTGAGGTTTTTTTCTTTGCTGTCCGTTTTTTTGCTATTTTCTTCTTTTTCTTTGCCATTAGATTTCTCCGCTTCTATCTGAGCGTCTGTTCCTAAATTCTACTTCTCAGTGACCACACCTACTCTGGTTCTTGGTCGATCCGCTTTTTACAGAGCTGCATCTACTGCTCGACTTCGTTTTGCTACTTTTGACGAACGAGCGTTACTTACTTTTTTTTTACTTTTTTTTGCGTTTTTTTTTACGCTCGATTTCGCTTTTGATGCTGTTTTTCGCTTCGTACCCCGCTTCGTCTTTCCTTTTGCCTTTTTACCAGACTCAGAAGGATCAGACGCCGCATTACCCTTTGGTGAAACTGACTCTTTTTTCTTCTGAGCTTCCAGCTTCGCTTGAGCGGCTGTGAGCTGCTCCTCGGTTTCCTTCGCGTCCCGTCCCAATATTTTGCGAAGCCCTTCTTCCGCTTTCTTTTTTCGACTCTGTGATGCCTTCGTGATCCGCACTAATCCTTCTACTAAAATCGGACCAAATTGTTCAATGTGACGAATCTTCTGCTCGAGCTCCTCAGCCTTACTTTCTCTTTTAATATGACGCGAAAGCTTTTGACCCGCCTGCATCAAAGCACGCCGAATTTCCTCTACCAGCTCCTCTGAGGCATCAATCGTTTCTTTCGAAGCATTTTTAAACTTAATAAAAGGCGACACCACACTCACTGCCAGCACATAGTTCCCTAAAGGCAAGGAGCCTTTTGGTTGAGCAATTCCGTAACTCTTCCAATTCACGCTGGTGATTGCATGATAAATTGCACAACCCGCCTTATCAAACTGAAGTGGCACTCGGTTGGCGAACCGAAGGAGCTGCACAGGAGCATCATCATCAATGACTTTTTCTTGAAACCGTGCAATCGCCACTTCGATTTGAACAGGTTTAAAATCACAAATCGTAGGTCGACGACTAATCACTGAGAAAAAATCAATCTCCCCCAGCCGTTTAATGCTTTTTGCCAAACCTTCCTCTCCAATTCGAAGTACGGAAGAAGTCGAAGGCGCCATCAGATCTGTTTTCTGAATTACGGTATAAAGTGTTTTAAAGTCCTCATGCTTTATTTGATCTACAAACTGATCCATGATTTTCGAAGGACATTTTGGATTCTTCTTAATTTCAGCAATCACTTTGTCTGAGACACGCGAAAACCCTTTTTTCAACCATTGAGACGTCTTCACTCGTCCAAACAAATGGGAATGGGCTATGAATTCTCCTAGCTTCATGGTGTGAGGATGCGGCTCCGTCGCCTGAGGAATCGTCGGAATGTCATCACTCACTCGTTTGATCACGACTTTCTTTTGCTCAGGAAACTGATACTCAAGAGTCAAATGGGGATTTACCAAAACATTTCCCATTAAATAAGTTAAAATCCCTCCCTCACCATTAAACTGAAGACGACCATCAAAGACAAACTCTACCGATGTGCCATGAGGACGATCCCAATCAAACGTCTCTTTTTTCTTCAGCAGGCCCCGATTTTGCTTAATATCCACTTCAACATCACAGCGAACAGCTTTTCGCATCTTCTTCGTTTTTGTAATCACCTTCGCACCTGAAGCATTGGTCATCTGTGCCCAGGTTGTTGCCGCAGAAATCCCAATCCCTTGCTGACCTCGTGAACATCGACCTCTTCCGAATTTTGAAGAAGCAAGGTACTCCCCAAATACTTTTGGAATATCATCCACATCAATTCCAGGTCCGTTGTCAGACACTCGGACTAAAATCTTATCAGAATTCCGAAGTGAACCCGCTCCCTTCTTATCGATCACAACAGAAATTTCTGGCAACATGTTGTTATCATCACAGGCATCAAGTGAGTTATCGACCGCTTCTTTCAAGGTCGTTAAAACGGCCTTTGTTTGAGATGAGAAACCAACTTGTTGTAAGTTTTTTGAAAAATATTCTGCTGTGCTACTTGCCGTGATGCCTTTATTTTGTTTTGCCATACCTCAGTATTGAACCAAATTACTGCATTTGAGTCAATCGCTTCCGGTTGAAAGTCGCATTCTTTAAAAGGAATCTCATTCAAAACACCTTGCAGAAGTCTTTGGATAAATTTTAAGTGCAATGAGTTATTTTCAAGAGAGTTTCGATCGCAGCGCTTTGGAGTTTTGCGTGAGAATGTTCAACGTCACAACGAAAATCCCGGCAACAATCGGCCCCAGAAAAACTCCCGTGATCCCGAATACCTGAATTCCCCCAAACGCCGAGATAAAGGTTAAAAGCGGATGCAAGTCCCCCGCCCCGCGAATCACCACAGGTCGAATCAAATTATCCATAAAGGCCACAAACACTGCCATGATCAGTAAGAAGACTCCAATTCCGGTATTCCCAATAATCAACTGATAAAGAGCGATGCCACCCGTCACAGGAGATGATCCCACCAGGGGCACAAACGACATCAGTAAAACAGAGGCAAAAATCAAGATGACGTTAGACAGTCCAAGACTCCAGCAAGCAATCGAAAATGTAGCGGACTGAAATACCCCTGATACGAATAATGCCAAAAGAACCGATCGACACATTAGACCACTGTATCGCAGAAGCTGCTTTGTTTGCTGAGCACTAAAAAAAGAATTTTGCTTTAAAAACCCAACTAGACGCTCTCCATCGACTAAAAAAAAGAATAAGCTCACTACCAACACCACCAAGTTCAAAGCCGCCGCTGGCAATGACGCCAAAATATAGGTGAAAAAATTAGCTAGGGCGTAAGCCAATTTTGCGGTCCAATCTCGGAGAGACTGAATGAGCTCTTCAATTTTTATCGGATAGACTTCTGAGATCATCGAAAGTCCATTTTTCACAGCTGGAGCATTTGCAAGCTCTTCAATAAAAGAACTCGATTGCCGTGAGTCTTTTTTTTCCCTCGGCTTCAGAGAAGGGCTCACTTTAAGTTTGATTTTTGGATCTGTTTTATCTTGAGTTTGAACGACTACCGTTTTTTGTGCTCGAAGTTCACTCACTTGCTGAATTCCTGTTTCAGCAACTCGTAAAATTAAATACGTCGTCGGGAGGAAAACAAGACAAAGTGCCGCAAACGTCACTAAACCAGCACTTGTCCAGTCTCTTAGCTTAATCGTTGCCTTAATTTTTGTGTGAACTGGATAAAAAAGAAGTGCAAAAATGGCGCCCATGACCACCGGAATAAGCATCGGCGAGATGACATAAAAAAAGAGACCAAAAATTCCGAGAAGGAAAATGGTTTTAGGCATTTGGATGCACTTGATTCGTTGAAGGTGGCTTTCCTCGTTCCGGAAGGGTTCCGAAAATATAATCCCAAAACGGTGAACTCACTCCCCAATAAGAATCATGATGGACAAAATGATGATCCATGTGATTTTTCTTAACCCGAAAGCCCAGGCGAGTCCTCGGCTTAAAGTGGTGAGTCGCATAATGGGTGAAATCATACCAAAGGTAACCAAGAAGAAAAAAAGCGAAAAAAGCATCTACCCATTGACTCCCCAGGAAAATCAAAAAAAAGAGATACAACGCGATCGCCATAGGGACTGAAGCAATCAAAGGCATCACAAGCCGTGTCTTATCATCAGGGACATCATGATGATTCCCATGAAGCAAAAAAACAAAGCGCTTGATTGCGGGATGCTCGGATTGAAAATGAAAGACAAATCGATGCAGCAGATACTCCATGAGTGTCCAGATGCAAAACCCAAGGAGCCCAACACCTAAGATTGAGCGAACTGACAACTCTCCGACAGCTGACGCTCGATAAAGCAAAAAAGCCACCCACGGCAACCAAAATAAAAATGGCGTGATTGGATGAATGTGGGTCAACCGCTCCAAAACTGGATTCTGAAACAGTCGTAAACTATGCTTAGGTATTCTCATGAATCGCATCCCTATGATTTAGTTTTAGACCAGTTTCTATGCGAAATCCATCTTGTTAGACCTCACCTGAAGAAAAAATTCAGGCCTATTTCTTGATTTTTTCACTCAATTCTGAAAACAGATGAATTTGAGACAAGCAAGCTGAATGAAAATCACCTAAATGCATGCTCTCATTTTCACCATGAGCGTTCGTATAGGGATCTTCGACACCGATGAGGAGGGCCGGAACCCCCCCTAAAGCTTCTGCAAATGGTTCTACAAATGGAATCGTCCCACCACACCCTACATACACCGCTTTATGACCATAGCCTTTTTCCAAGGCGGACTTCGCTGCTTGAAAAATTGACTCATTCTTTTTTGAATAAGGATCTGTCGACCAGGGACTTCCAACGCTCTCATGCGTGAATTCCAACTCACAGCCAAATGGCACGGCTTTTTTGATTGCTGACTTTAAAGACCGCATCACCTGATCCCCATTCATGCCAGGGGGAACCCGCACGGAGACCTTTGCCCAAGCAGAGTCGTTTAATGTATTCCCAGCCTGTTTCCGAGAAGAACTCTGAATGGCATTCACCGAAATCATCGGCTTTCTCCAAATCAACTCATAAGGATTTTGATCTTCCATCAATAAAGGAACGTCTTTGAGCACTCCTGTTTGTTTTCGAATCAACTCACGATCCACCGGAAGTGCGTCGAAATCTCGACGCTCTTGTTCACTCAGTTCAGGCACTTCAGCTAAAATTTCAGGGATTGCGACCATGCCCTGATCATCTACCAAACTTGCGCATATTTTAGTGATCGCCATCGCAACATCTGGAACAGGTCCGCCCCATAATCCAGAATGTAAAACACGATCCGTGCTTCGTACCTCAAAGCCTACATCCACTAAACCGCGAAGCGAAGTTGTCAAGCCAGGGACCCCTACATCAAAATTCATCGTATCGGTGAGCACCAAAGCGTCTGCATCCAAGCGATCTCGATAGTGATTTAAAAATGTTTTTAGATTCTGGCTGCCTGTTTCCTCTTCACCGTCAATCACCACTTTGACGTTCACCGGAAGCGAACCTGTTGCATTTAAATAGGCTCGAATGGCAGCTAAATGCACCAAGATCCCTGCTTTATCGTCAGACGTGCCTCGTCCATACAAGCGCAGGCCTCCGGGACCCTCTTTCTCAGTTGGCTCAAACGGCTTCGTCTTCCAAACGGATTCACGCCCCACCGGTTGCACGTCATGATGCGCATACAAAAGGAGTGTGGGAAGACGTGGGTCTTCGATTCGCTCACCATAAACATACGGATGCACATTTGAGAGTTGAAGGATTTCAGAGTTTACGATGCCTGATTGTTTCATCAATGTTAAAACTGCCTGTGCTGATCGCTCAAGTTCTCCTTTAGGAAACCCTTCAAAACTGATTGAGGGAATTCTTACCAACTCCTTTAAATGCTCGAGCACCTTGGGATAATCTTCTTCAAACTTTGATAGGATTGTTTTAAGGTCATGGCTCATGAGACAGGGGGTCCTTTCTATTCCTCAGTTTCATCGTTAGTTCATTTGTAAAGGGAAACCTATGGCACAACAGCCCACCACGCGAATCAAACTGAGTCCTTCTTTTTGGCGGCACGGTTGCGGTGTCCCATTTTCTGAGGATATTGCTCCAAGTTCACTGTTTCTTAAGAATCGCCATTTCCTCATCGTCGACATTGAAACTAAAAATACGTTTCAGGATGTCGGTGGTTACGAAAACATTGATAAGCTCGAGATCTCCGTGGCCTGTGCTTACGATTCTAAGACTCAGGAATTTCTATCGTATCGAGAAAATGAACTCAACCCCTTGTTCGATCTTTGTTATGAACGCCTGGTGATCGGGTACAACATTCGAGGGTTTGACCTTCCGGTCATGGCAGCGTACGGACTCCAGACCAAAAAACTTGACACTTTTGATATTATGTATGACTTAGAAGCGCTCACCCGTCAGCGTTTTTTAAAATTAGAATCGATTGCTCGGGGCACTCTTGGTGTTGGAAAATTCGCAGATGGGCTTCAAGCAGTTCAATGGTGGAAAGAAGGAAAGATAGAGAAAATCATTGAGTACTGTATTCAAGACGTGAAGGTCACCCGTGATGTTTTTGAATATGGAAAACAAAACGGAAAGATCAAAATTTTACGAGCAGATGATCAAGTGAAAGAAGTTCCTGTTCAATGGAACTAAGGACATGCGATAAATTTAACGCATAAGGCTAGATTAGCCCCTGGCGAATGAGAACCAGAAAATTCCGATCACTTCTTCCAAAAAAGGCGTATTTCCCGCTTATTTTTCATTATTTCTAATTTAAAAACAGTGCTCGTTCTAAATCCCCACAATCATGACAAAATGAGCCATGACAGAATGATTAAATCAGATAAACTACCAGAAGATCCAAGGAAGGCGACTCGAAGGGAACCCCATGGATGGGGTTTTTTTTAACCCAATCAAACACACTCCTTCGTCGTCACACCTAACATCCTTTTTTTAAACCCCTTTATTTCCATCCGCAGTCTTCCTTAAACTACACCTTACTTGCGACGCGATTTCTTTTTCATAGCCTCTTTATTAAAAAAACTCAAGCGCCTCAAACGGTGGCTCATCCTTTTAAAACAAAAGCGCCTGAACATCTCAGTCTTCATGAAAGCAGTCAGCACCCATAGTTAAGTCTCTTAAGAATACGGGTCGGATGAGATTTTGACTTTTAAGTTTTTATTAAGTTTCTCCAACCTTTTCTCTCGTCACGTCATTCCCTGGGACACCATTGTTTGT
>MDTD01077562.1_pt1 | contig 12390 bp, 7 predicted proteins | sample 811221 | NCBI WGS metagenome assembly MDTD01 (sample SAMN05326646, study PRJNA326480) | marine metagenome | isolation source: seawater | place: Pacific Ocean: South West | collected 2011 | reverse complement strand
CTTCGACGACTGCACGGAGGTCGTCCTCGGTGCCGTAGGTCGTGTTGCCCGTCGCGCCGCCCCCGAGATTGAAGAGGTCGAGCGGGTCGTAGCCCGGGCTCTTGGCGCTGTTGGGCGCGACGGCCTTGGAGATGGGCGGGAGCCAGGTCGAGCCGTAACCAGCCAGAAAGAAGTCGGGGATGCGGTGCTCCATGTCGCGCCACTCGAGTTCGAACCACTGGAGCATGGGCGGGTACTGGTCTTGGGCGCAGGCGGAGCCGGCAAGCAGGGCGAGACCGACGGCTGCGAATCGACGCTTCTGGATCTTCATCAGGTGGGTACCTTGGCACTCGGGGGCTGGTGTCAGAGTTCGCGTAAAGTATACGGGAGTGATCGGGAGCCTCAGGCGTTTTGGCCTCATTCAGCGTGGTATACAACGATTTCTGCGCTTCCCGGACCTCTTGCCGGCCTACAACTCGGGCCGGGAAACACCCCAGATTCCCACATGAGGGAGATACCGATGTATACGAGACTCCACGGTCTGCTGCTGGCTCTGTTTCTTGCACTCACGCCGACGGCGTGCGGGCAGATCGTCTCCGAGTCCATCGGCGAGAACATCGTCCGCTACCACGCGTCCGAGGAAGCCAAGCAGAACGCGTTGCCCTCGTTCGCGCTGCTGGATCCGAAGTTGCCCGCTACCGGGGACGCACCCGAGGGCTTTGACGTCGAGCCCGAGTTCTACGTTGATGACGAGGGACGCCATTCGTTCACGATCGAGATCGAGCCCGGGACCAGCCTGTACGGCACGGGCGAGGTGCCCGGCCCGCTGCTCCGCAACGGTCGTCGCACGATTCTCTGGAACTCCGATTCGTATGGCTACAACGAGAACACTCTCTCGCTCTACAAATCTCACCCGTGGGTTCTGGCGGTGCGTCCCGATGGCACGAGCTTCGGCGTGATCGGCGACTCGACGTACCGCATCGAGATCGACCTGACCGATGACATCACGTTCCACGCCGATGGGCCCGAGTTCCCGGTGATCGTGATCGAGCGCGAGACACCCCAGGAGGTTGTGAAGACGCTTGCGCAGCTGACCGGCACGATCCCGATGCCTCCCAAGTGGGCGATCGGGTATCACCAGTGCCGGTACAGCTACTACCCGGATGCCCAGGTTCGCGAGATCGCCAAGGGGTTCCGTGACCGGAGCATCCCGGCGGATGTGATCTGGATGGACATCCACTACATGGACGAGTACCGGATCTTCCGCTTCGACGAGGAGCTCTTCCCCGATCCGAAGGGGCTCAACGACTATCTGCTCAACGAACTCAACTTCCACAATGTCTGGATGATCGACCCGGGCGTAGGCGCTGAGACGGAGCGATTCCCGCCCGAGGGGTACAGCGTCTACGAGGAACTCATCGAGGGCGACCACGCGGTCAAGACCGCTAGCGGCGACGTCTACAAGGGCGAGGTCTGGCCCGGCTGGTGCGTGTTCCCTGATTACACACAGCAGCGCACGCGTGACTGGTGGGCGGGTCTCTACGAAGACTTCATGGCCAATGGGATCACGGGTGTCTGGAACGACATGAACGAGCCAGCGATCTTCAACGTCGTCTCCAAGACCATGCCCGAGGACAACATGCACGCGGGCGATCCGGAGATGGGTGGCCCGGGCGACCACGCACGCTTTCACAACGTCTACGGCATGCTCATGATCAAGGCCACGCGAGAGGGCGTGCAGGAAGCGAACCCGGACAAGCGGCCGTTTGTTTTGAGCCGAGCGACGTATCTTGGCGGTCAGCGTTACGCCGCGGGCTGGTCGGGCGACAACTCGGCCGACTGGTGGGACCTCGAAGGCTCGGTGCCGATGGTGCTCAATATGAGTCTCTCCGGCTTCCCGTTCTATGGCCCGGACCTTGGCGGCTTCATTGGCAACGGTGATGCGCAGCAGTTCGAGCGGTGGTTCGCATTCGGTGTGATGCTGCCCTTCGCTCGCGGGCACACGGCTGTGGGGAACGTGCAAAAGGAGCCGTGGGCCTTCGGGGCCGAGGTCGAGGAGACCGCTCGCCAGGCGCTCAACAACCGCTACCGGCTGCTCCCCTACTACTACACGCTTTTCTATGACGCGCACAAAACCGGCATGCCGATCGCGCAGCCCGCGTTCTTTGCCGACCCGAGCGACCCCGCGCTCCGGACGGAGGACGATATCTTCCTGATCGGCGAGGGCCTGCTCATCAAGCCCAAGCTGACGCTCCACGGCGACCGCGTGCCGGTGATGCCCAAGGGCATCTGGAACCCGCTCTCCCTCGAGGGCGCGGACAACCCGGACATGCCTGAGTTCTATCTCAAGGGCGGCGCGATCATTCCTGCGGGCCCCGTGATGCAGCACACGATGGAGAAGCCGCTCGACCCGCTCACTCTCATCGTCGCGCTCGACGAGAACGGCCTGGCTAACGGCACGCTCTACGAGGACAGCGGCGACGGGTACGAGTTTGAATCGGGTGACTACCTGCTCAGCACGTATTTCGCCGAGCGGAAGGGCGACACTGTTGAGGTATTGCTCATCGACGAGGAAGGCGAGCGGGAGCGCCCCGATCGATCCCTGCACGTTCGTCTGATTCTCGAGAACGGCGAGGAAATCACGGCACAGGGTCGCGACGGCGAGACGGTGACGCTCACGCTCCCGAACTAAGCGACGACGACTTCCTGAGTCGCGAGCGTCAGCACGTTCGTCTGGGACATATCATCGCCCTCGAGTGTGCCCGTGCACACGCCGTCGGCGAGGACCATGATCCGGTCCGAGAGCGCCAGCAGTTCGGGCATCTCGCTTGAGACGAGCACGACCGCGAGGCCTTTGTCGACGGCTTCGCGGATGAGCTTGTAGACCTCGACCTTGGTGCCCACGTCGATGCCGCGCGTGGGCTCGTCGAGCAGGAGCACCTTCGTCTCGCGTCCCATCCAGCGTGCGATGAGCAGCTTCTGCTGGTTGCCGCCCGAGAGTTCGCCCGGGCTGCTCTTGGTCGTCGCGGTCTTGACGCGGAAAGTCTTGATCTTCTCGGCGACCACATCGTTCTCGTCGCACTGGCGCCTGAGCCCGAACGGGAACCTGCGATTGGCAAGCAGCGGCATGCGCGGTGCGACGATGTTCTCGTCCACCCCGAGCTGAAAGAACAGGCCCTCGTGGCGGCGGTCCTCGGGCACAAGGCCCATGCCCTCACGGATCGACGAACGCACATCCCCGAGAGCGAGCGTCTTGCCCTCGAGCTCGATCTGGCCCGTCGCGTTCGGATCGAGCCCGAAGATCGCGGCGAGCAGTTCGCTGCGCCCCGCGCCGACGAGCCCGCCGATCCCGAGCACCTCGCCCGCTCGGACTTCGAGCGACACACCCTTCACCTTGCCGGGCGACGAGATGGAGCTGGCCCGGAGCACAACCCTGCCCGCCTGCGGGTGATCGCCTTCGAGTCCCGAAACGGCTTGCAGGGCCTGGGCCTCTCCGCCCTCGGCCTGAACCTTGCCGGTCGGGGTGACAACACGTCGCCCGATCATCTGCTCAACCAGTGTGGCCTCGTCGAGACCCTTGACCTCGTTGGTCGCGACGAACTTGCCGTCACGCAGCACGCTGACCCGATCGCAGCACGAGAAGATCTCGCCCATGCGGTGCGAGACGTAGATGATCGTGAGGCCCTGGGCCGCAAGCTCGCGCACGATCTCGCCCAGTCGGTCGGCCTCGGCAATCGAGAGCGAGCTGGTGGGTTCATCGAAGACGATCACGCGGGGCGAGGAGCCGCCACGCTCGGCGCCGTCTTCCAGTGCCGCGGCGATCTGACAGATCTGGCGTTTGCCCGGGCTGAGCCCGCCGAGCGGTCTGCGTACATCAATCGACGGATCGAGACGATGCACGAGCGCCTCGGCCCGGCGGACCATCTCGTCGAAGTCCACCGTCCCGAGTTTGCGGCAAGGCATGTCGTGCAGGCAGAGATTCTCTGCGACGCTCAGGTTCGGGCACTGCGCCAGTTCCTGGTGCACGATCCGCACGCCCGCTTCAAAGGCATCGTCGATCGATCCGAGCTTGAGCTCTTTGCCGTCGAGAATGATCCTGCCTGTGTCGGGCTTGTGCAGGCCGGCGATGGCCTTGCCGAGGGTGCTCTTGCCCGCGCCGTTCTCGCCCATGAGCGCGTGGACTTCGCCCGCGCAGAACGAAACGGAGACATCGCTGAGCGCCTGTGTGATACCGAAGCGTTTGGACACGCCTTCGACACGCAGAAACGCGTTGTGACACTCGTCGGACACTGTTTCTCTCTGCAAACTCGGCCTGAAATAGAAAGACGATCGGCGGGCTTTCGCCGACCGATCGTGTGGAGATCAATGTATCAGTTGCCGCTGGTCGGGTCCCAGACTTTCCAGTTTTCGGCGTACTCGTCAACGTTGTCGGAGTTGACGATGTCAAACTCGGCGTAGTTCATGACGTCGGCGGGATCCTTGCCGTTGTGGACCTTGTCGAAAAGCAGCATGACCGACTCGTAGCCCCAGCCGTAGTAGGGCTGACCGACGAGCACCTGCACCTGCCCGGCCTTGACGTAATCGAGCGGAAGGGGGAGCGGGTCCATGGAGACGACCTTGGCGTTCTCGTAGATGCCGTCAAGCGCGTTGTCGGTGTAGAGGGGCCACCCGCCGACGAGCGCCCAACCGGTGATGTCCGGGTTGCTGGTCTGAACCTGCTGCATTTTGGCGGCCATGTCGGCGGCGGTTTCGGGTGCGTAGAAGACGTCGCGGATCTCGATGCCCTCGTGCTTGGCGGCTTCCTCGCGCACACCATCGACGCGGGCCGAGAGGTTCGCCGAGTTCGGGTTGCCGCTTAGGACTGCGACGATGCCATTGCCATCGAGCTGTGCTGCGAGTTCTTCCATGACCTTGGCGCCTGCGGCCTTGTCATCGACGCCGTAGTACGCGAAGCGGTCGGAGTTCGGGGCGTCCGAGTCGAACGTCACAACGGGGACGTTGCCCGCGGCTGCGGCGTTGATCGAGCTCTGGAGCAGGTTCGCGTCGGTGCAGCTGACCGCGATGCCGTCCACGCCCTGGCTGGTCAGGAGTTCGAGGAACTCGGCTTGTTTCTGGGCGTCTTCGGTCGCGGGCGTGCGCCAGTTGATGGTGACGGTGACGCCGTCGTTCTCTTCGCTGAGCTTCTTGGCCGCGGCTTCGGCGCCGACGCGGGCGGCCTGGAAGACGGGGTTCTGCTCGGCCTTGGCAATGACGCCGAAGGTGTAGGTGACGTCGGCAGCGCCGCCAGAAGAACCGGAGCTTGAGGCGTCCGAGGGCGAGCCGTTGCCGCCGGTCGAGTCTCCGCCCTGGTTGCCGCAGGCGGCCAGCAGCGTCATCGCGCCGAGGCCGAGGATGGTTGAGAGTGCCCGTGTGTTCATGGCTGTTTCCCCTCTGGTATCGAGTGCTCTGAGCCTTGGATTATCCCTTTGGTGCGAGGCGCGCCTTCGCCTGGTCGATCACGACCGCGATGATAATGGCCACGCCCATAACGATCTGGTTGTACGACTGGTCGATCTCCAGGATGATCATCCCGTTGTCGATGAGCTGGATGACGATCGCGCCGAGCACGGCCCCGACTGCCGATCCGCGCCCGCCCATGAGCGATGCCCCGCCGATCACGGTCGCGGCGATCACCTTGAGCTCGTACGTCATGCCCGCGTTGGGCTCTGCGGCCCCGAGGTAGCCCAGGTACACCGCGGCGCTCAGGCCAGCGAGCAAACCGAGCATTGAATAGACGATGATCTTCACCCGGCCGACGGGGATGCCCGCGTACTTGGCGGCTGTCTCGTTGCCACCGATCGCGTAGACCTGACGCCCCACGACGGTCTTGGCAAGCAGGAACATCCCCACCGCACCGGCAAGCAGCATGACGAGCACCGGGACCGGGTAGGTGCCAGCAACCTCGGCCTTGAAGAAGCCGCTCGTGAAGCTGTCAGGGAAGTTGCCGACGGACTGCCCGCCGCTGATGACAAAGATAAGGCCGCGGTATGCGGCCATCGTTCCGAGCGTGATAACGAAGGGGTGGACGCGAAGGCCGACGATCATGATGCCGTTGGCTGCGCCGCACGCGAGACCGACAAGACAGCAGATGCCAACGCCGATGGGCAGCGAGAGGAACAGGCCCGTGTCGTCGCCCGTGAATTTGCGAAGGGCCATGGCGCCGATGAGCGCCGAGAGTCCATAGATCGAGCCCACAGAGAGATCGATCCCCGCGAGGATGATGACCGCGGTCATGCCGACCGCCATGATCGCGATGAAGCTCGCGTCCTTGGCGACCAGAACAAGATTCTCGCTGTCGAGGAACTTGTTGACGGTGCGCCGCCCGAAGAATGCATTCTGGCTGGCGTTGAATGAATACCCGGATGCGCGCTCGTAGGTCTGCTCGCCCGAATTGCTTGAAACGCGCCAGCCAACGACCTGCTGGAGTGAGATCGTGCCCGGCTCGGTTTCGGTGCCCTCGGCGTTGTACTCGACGACGCTGGCGCCCTCGGGCAGGTTGATGCGGAACTGTTTCTGTTTGTTGCCGCCGAGCAGGGCGAGGGCCGTGCCCATCAGGATGATAACGAAAACGAGCCCCGCTTCCTGAGCGCCGGCGAGGCGGCGGGCGAGCGAGACGCGTGGCTGTGCGGCTGGTTGATTATCTTCGTTCATGGTCACGGGGCGAACTGTAGCGGCTGAGCATCACGCATGCAGCGATGCCCGGGCTCAACCTTCCGTGACAAGGCCAGGCCGATCGATCCCTTGAGCGGCCACGCACACATCGGCACTGGATCAGTCGATCGTCTGGACCATCGTTGAACGGTCCTTCTTGATCGCGTTGATGTTCTGGGCGTTCTTGTTGACGTCCGAGTCGCCCGGGGCACCGAAGAAGAACTCGTGGATGGAGTACGTCTCGCCCTTGAATTCCTGCTCGTTGCGAAGGAACTCGGCGTGTCCATCTGAGAAGACGAACATCGCGCCGTCTTCGCCATAGGTATCGAGTTCCGAGTAATAGCCGGGGCGGGTCTCGGCCGAGTCGGCAAGAGAGTTGGAGCCGCTGCCGGTGCCGGCGCCGTACCAGGCGGAGGTGCCGATATCCGGCCCGACCGTTTCGGTACCCCAGATCGGAACAGGCTTGACGACGGCCGGCTCAACCGCGCGCAAACCCGCAATGTAGAGATAGCTGATGTTGTACGAGATGACCTCGAGCGGGTTGCCCGGGGGCTGTGGCTTGACCGGTCGGCCGCTGTCGATCGAACTGATCGAGGGCTCGCGCAGCACGGGCGGGTGGTAGTTCCAGTCTTCCTTCTGTGCCGGGGAAGTGAGGATCGCCAGGTCGTCGACATAGTTCTGCATGATGGGCGTGGAGTCGCCGCCCCAGTTTTTCGAATCCGCCGGGGTGCCGCCGAGGCGTGACCAGCCCTCGGGCGAATCGACGGTGCCGCCCTGCGTGCCGACCTGCCAGTGGCTGAACATGCCCGCGACGCCGCCAGTTTTGTGCTGCGTGCCCCAGATGTTCGAGTTGTTGCCCGGCGTCGGGAGAACGGGGAACCACTCTTTGTAGTCGGTCGAGTAGGTGGTCATGGCCAGACCCATCTGGCGGATGTTCGAGAGGTCTGCCGCCTTGCGGGCCGCATCGCGGGCCTTGCCGAGTGCGGGCAGCAGGATGCCGATCAGAAGCGCGATGATCGCGATGACCACAAGCAACTCGATCAACGTGAAGCCGCCGGTGCGATGATTCCTGGACACGTTCGTTTCCCCTGCATCACCGACGCAGCAAGGCCGGCAATCTCGTTCCTGTATTGTCACGGTTCGCGTACGCCCGTATACATGACCGGCTGCGGATCGCGATTCACTACGATGCTATCCGAAACCGGCGGGGCACGACGATGATTTCTCTCTGCTTATCGGCCTTTTCCTCCGCCAATCTACTCTGTCTCTGCGGGAATTCACTTACTCCGTTGTCCTGTATACAACCCGAAGTTGTTGTCGTGCACCGAGCCGAGGGGCTCGTCGAGATTGCTAACCTTGCGCCCGGAAGCGTCATCGAACGCCAGGGTGTCACCAAGCCGATCAGGCCTCTCGAAGGCCGCCGATCCGTCCGGCTAGATCTGCGCTTCGGCGAGTTGTTCCGGGTCAGGTCACCGGGTGGCGATCCACTCGGGTGGATGGATCCACTGACACTCGAAGCTGAGCCGGAAGCGGCACAAACGCCTGTCTGGACGCTCGGAGCCGTCTGGTACAACGTCTTCCCGGAACGGTTCGACAATGCCCAGCCAGCCAACGATCAGGGCTGGCCTCATGGCACACCGGTCCCCTGGCAAAGCGACTGGTTCGAGGTCACGCCCGACGAGTTCGAGGCCTCGGCGAACAGATCGATCGCCCTCCCGCAGCGATATCGCGACAGCTCGGAACGGGCGCGATCCGCGATCATGGAGACCGTCTTTGAACGCCGATACGGGGGCGATCTTCAGGGCGTTGTATACCGTCTTGATCACATCAAAAAGCTTGGCGCCTCGGCGATATGGCTCTGTCCGATATTTGATGCCGTCAGCCTGCACAAGTACGACGCGACGGATCATCGCCACATCGACCCGTACCTGGCATGGCCGGGCAGCCCGGACGAGCTGTCCCCGGAGTTCACTCCCGAGGCCGACCATTGGGTATGGACCCCAGCGGACCACTATTTCGTGGAAACCTTTCTCCCGGCCACGAGAGACCGCGATCTCCACGTCATCCTCGACGGCGTCTGGAACCACGTCGGGACAGCTCACCCCGCATTCCGTGACGCCAGAGACCGCTCGAAAGCCAGTCCGTACTTCGACTGGTTCGACCTGCGAACCGACGACTCGGGCAGCGTGATCGGCTGGCGGGCCTGGGACCGCAGGGATGGGGATCTGCCCGCATTCCGACAAGTCGACGGGGATCTGGCTCCCGGGCCCAAGGCATATGTCGAAGATGTCACCAGACGATGGATGGACCCGAACGGCGACGGCGATCCTGCTGATGGCATCTCGGGCTGGCGGCTCGATGTTGCCAACGAGGTCGGCATGGCCTTCTGGGAAAGCTGGAGGGTTTTGGTCCGTCAGATCAACCCCGAAGCCGTGCTGTTCGGAGAGCTCTGGTTCGATGGCAGCGACTACTTCGGCGGACGCGCGTTCGACGCGCAGATGAACTACCCGCTGGCCTTTGTACTTCTGCCCTGGCTTGCCGGCGAATCGAACCCCCACCTTGCAGACGAGTTGCGTGCCGTCTTCCACCATCATCCAGCCACGGTGCTGGCTCAGATGAACCTCCTCGCATCGCACGACACCGCGAGACTCGTCTCGGTGCTGGCGAGCCCGGACCTCGAGTATGACCAGGGGGCAGGGATGGGCGTGCAGGGCTTCGACCGCTCCCGGCCGAGTGAAGAGGTCTATGAGCGTCTTGAGCTTGCATATGCGGTTCTGGCCGTTCTGCCCGGATCGCCCATGGTTTTCGCGGGTGACGAGCTAGGAGTCTGGGGCGGCGACGACCCCGAGAATCGCAAACCTCTGCACTGGCCCGATCGGATACAGGATGACCCGCTCCGGGAACTCGCAGAGCAGACAACCAGCCGAATCGGTGCCTGGCTCCGGTGGAGACAGGATGAGGCAATCGGCAGACTGCTGCGTTTCGGCGGTTGGCGCCTGGAATCAGAATCGGGTGTCCTGATGATCGAGCGCGATCTGAACGGGGCGTACGTCAGGCTGTATGCAAACGCGAGTGACGAAGCCGCCACATGCCCCGCGGGTGTGCTCCCCCCGCGTTCTGCGAAGCTGGTGAAGCTGGGTCCAACGGGCGAGTGGGAGATGATCCACGTGTCGTCCGAAAAACGAGCACGCCCGTAAAAGTCCCCTCGCAAGTGCTGTATACAGCGGTATTTTTATAGACAACGCTTACATTCAATCGGCTACGATGAAGAAGTGATTCCCGCGCATCTGCGGGGGAGTTGTCGTTCGAGATCAGAGGAGAGCTCGCGATCGCGGGCACGGGAGAACCTTGAAGATGAAGACCACAATGACAGCGGCTCTGCTCGCCACGATGTGCGGGCAGGCTCTCGGGCAGGTGACCGTTGACGGCCAGATCGGTGCCTCCGAGACGGGCCTGTACACACGCGCCTGGGTCCAGAACCAACCGACCAGCTTCGGCGACAACCTGCCCCAGATGGGCGAGGCCGAGGACAACTCCGACGCGATCAACGTGACCACTGGTCTCGAAGTCCGCATCCCGCTCTCCAACTTTGACCTGAGCGACGCGGTCCCCACCGGGCAGATCCGCATCGCCGGCTGGGTCATCAGCTCGAGCAACGACTTCATGTCCAACCAGGTCATCGGTGGCCTCGGCGGCCCCGGCGCCAACCTGGGCGACCCCGCCAACGTCAGCTTCAAGGAGCCCAGCGGCTCGAACCCCGACGGTGTGCCCGGTAACCAGTTCGCGATCGTGCCTGCCAGCGTGGTCTCTGGCGCGCTCACGGTCGATGGCACCGCCGACGCCGCCTACGGCCCGCCCATCTTCGTCAGCAACACCGGCACCGGCTTCGGTGACGCGAGCGATCCCGATGCCGTCTTGACCGGCGGCGGCTCGGAGATCTCCAACCTCTACGCCACACTTGTCGACGAAGACAGCGACGGCACCGCCGATGCGCTCTACGTCCTTGTGGGCGGCAACCTCGAGGAGAACTTCAACAAGCTCCACCTCTGGTTCGACGTCGACGCCGACGCCGGCTCGCCCGCGGGTCAGAACATCGTGCGTGACGACAACGCCGACATCAACTTCGACGCCATCAACCGCCAGGCCGGCCTCGAGTTCGACGACGGCTTCACGGGCGACCTCATGTTCATCTACGGCTTCGGTGACACCGGCGGCCAGTTCGAGTCTTTCGCCGACATGGCCACCACCCCCACCAGCGGCGGCGGCACCGGCGTCTTCCTCGGCGCGGGCACGCCCGCCCTGCTGACCTCCGCCACCACCGGCCTCGGTGAGGGCGTGACTGTCTCCGTCGACAACTCCAACATCGGCGGCGTCGGCCCCTCGGGCTTCACCCCGACCATCCCCGACCCCGACATCGCCATCGGCTCCGAGCTCGACGCGATCTGGACCAACCTGGACATCCCCAACAACAGGCTCAACATCCTGCTGGCGGGCAACCTTCAGTCCAACGACAACCGCCTGGTTGTCTTCCTCGACGGCGACCCCACCGACGGCCAGAACACGCTCCGTGACGACAATGTCGACATCGCGTTCCGTGCTCTCGACCGCCTCGGTCTGAACGACGGCAGCGATCCCGACGACGTCGAGCCCTTGGGCCCGGGTCTGACCTTCGACGCCGGCTTCACCGCCGACTACGCCATCCTCGTGAACAACAACGGCTCGACCACTTCGACCAACAACATCTTCACCAACGCGGCTGTGCTCCGCCTCAACGGCCCGAACATCGTTCAGGGCTTCAACACCGATTTCGGTGCTTACGACGGCGGCCAGAAATCGGCCCCCGGCAACGACCCGATCCTGTTCGACGGCGACAACCCCCCGACGGGTGTTGATGTCGAGCCCGGCACCGGCGACAACATCTTCACCAACTTCGCACCCCGCGATGCCGCGGCTGCGTTCCTCGCCAACGGCGCACTCGGCTTCGAGACACCCGGCCTCTTGATCGTGGGTCTCGACAACAGCAACACCGGCGGCGTCTCCGATGTCGCGGGCAACGACGTCTCCGACGCGTGCAACGTCACAACCGGTGTCGAGATCAGCATCGATCTCACCGAGCTCGGCTGGGACGGCTCGTCAGATATCAAGATCGCTGCCATGATCACCGACAGCGGCAGCAGCTTCGTTTCCAACCAGGTCGCCGGCGGCCTGCCCACGGCAGACCAGCTCGGCGAGCCGCGCGAGATCGACTTCTCGGTGATCGCCGGTGACCAGTTCGTCACCGTCGGCGACACAGCCGACTGCCCGGCCTCGCGCCTCTGCGCCGATCAGAACGGTGACGGCATCGTTTCGCCCGCCGACTTCTCGGCTTGGGTTGCCAACTTCAACACGATGAACCCGCAGGCCGATGTGAACCAGGACGGCTCTGTGAGCCCGGCCGACTTCTCGGCATGGGTTGCCGCGTTCAACCAGGGCGCCAACGGCCCGACCTGCAACCCGTAATCCCTGCGATCCCGCACGCGGGATCAACGGAGAGGACGCAACATCCATCGGCCCCGCTTCGGCGGGGCCGATTTCTTGCGCGGGCTTTGCACCGAACTATCAGCGCAAAAAGAACCGGAGCAGCGCCGATGCGCTGCTCCGGTCGTTCTCGATTCAATCCGACGTGCGTGCTTAGCGGCGACGGCGGGCAGCGGCCAGGCCGCCGAGGCCGAGCAGGGCCAG
>MDTD01073453.1_pt1 | contig 12390 bp, 10 predicted proteins | sample 811221 | NCBI WGS metagenome assembly MDTD01 (sample SAMN05326646, study PRJNA326480) | marine metagenome | isolation source: seawater | place: Pacific Ocean: South West | collected 2011 | reverse complement strand
ATGACGCAATAGTAAATTTTTCTGGATCTTTGAATTCTTGTGCAGTTGCTTTAATGAAAATTTCAAATGATATAAGATTTCTAGGTTCTGGACCAAGGGCTGGATATGGAGAACTTATACTACCAGAGAATGAACCTGGGTCCTCAATAATGCCTGGCAAAGTTAATCCAACTCAATGTGAAGCTGTTACAATGGTATGTGCAAAGGTAATTGGAAATCATATGGGAATAACTGTTGCAGGTAGCCATGGACATTTTGAATTAAATGTATTCAAGCCATTAATTGCTTACAATATTTTACAATCAATAGATATTTTAGCGGATAGCGTAAAAAATTTTAGTATGTATTGTGTAAAAGATATTAAAGCTAATAAAAAAAAAATAAAAGAACACTTAGATAATTCGCTAATGCTTGTAACTGCTTTGGCACCTAAAATAGGATATGATAATGCAGCTAAAATTGCAAAAAAAGCACTTAAGAATGGAACAAAATTAAAAGTTGAGGCCATAAAATCTGGTTTGATTGATCAAAAAGAATATGATCAGCTAATTAACCCCTCAAAAATGATCAAGCCTCATTAGTTTAGAACTTTTCTTATGTAAGATCTTAAATTTTGAATATTATTTACTAAAAAGACTTCGCTTTCTATATTGGAATTTTCGATTTTATTAATTTTTATGTTCTTAATTATAAAATTTGTTTCTCCTAGGTTCTTTTCTGTAACAAAATATATATGTTTTATATTTTTTACCTTTTTTGATCCAATTTGGAAAATTTTTGCAAACTCAATATGATTTTCAATATTGAGGTGATTTTTTGATAAAAATTTTATATGTCCATCTTTTTCAATAAAATTAATATTTGAATTAATATAGCCTATTTTGTCTAAAACAAACCTAGCTTTATTAACTTTTATTTTTTTTTCTTTAATATTAAAATTTATTTCACCTTTCTTTATTAATTTATTATCAATTTTATCTAATATAATATTTAAATTTCCATTAAAATTACCGAGATAATCTTGATTTTTTGACAACAAAATGTACAAAAAATTATCTATAATTTTTTTAATACTTTTTTTCTTTATCTTTAATTCTCCTTCAAAATAAAAAGGGGTCAACTTGACTTCGCTATCTAAATTAAAATTTACTTTTTTATTACTCGGTGATGAAATTTTTATTTTACCATTATTGAACTGAATATTATATTCCATTTTATCTTGTGGAAATTCAACTTGGATTTTAGATTTTATTTTTTTAATATCCTCAAATTCCAGTATATTTTTGAATTCTATATTTGGATTAAATATTAATATATTATGATAACTTTTTTTGGGTTTAATATAATATCTTTTCCATTCTGACTTGTAATTTAATCCAAACAGCTCTCCATTAACATTAAAATTTTTAATTTTATTTTTATTATCTATTTTATAGGAAATTTTTTTTATCGGCGAAATTAATAGAACTTCATTAGTTTTATTTCTTAAGAAAACTTTACAATTATTAAATATAATGGGTTTATTAACATTTAAATATAAATGTTTTCTAATTTCCTTAATATCTTTAAATTTAAGTTCCAAATTAGTATCTGAAATTTCTGTAGATACAAAGTTATTAAAAGATCTTAAGTATAAGTCTCTTAGAGAAAGATATATTTTTAAGTTTTTTGTATTTATTAGGTTATCTTTTTTAAAAGAATTAGATAAGTTTAAATTTGCACTTTCTACTAACAAGTGAGGTTTAGGAAAAGGTTTGTACGCAATTTTTCCTGACGAATTAAGAAAAATTTTAAAATTCTTATAAAAATTTTTTTCTATAGTTGTAACTTTGCTTTTATAATTAAATAAAACTGGTAAAGATAAAATAATTAGTGATGAAAATATTATTAAAATTGCAGTTAAAATTAATATGAAGGTTATTTTATTTTGCTTAATTTTATTCATTAAAACTATAAGCTTATACAGTAAAAAATATGTTAAATTCTGATTATTTGTTAAATTTAAATGAAAAGCAACTAGAAGCAGTAAAGTATCTTGATGGCCCTCTTCTTATAGTTGCTGGGGCTGGATCTGGAAAAACAAAAGTATTAACATCAAGAATAGCCTACATAATTAGAAGTCATAAGGCTTTTTCTAGCCAAATATTAGCTGTTACTTTCACAAATAAAGCTGCAAAAGAAATGCAAATAAGAGTATCAAACCTTTTAAAAAAACAGGCAACAGGCTTACCTTGGCTTGGCACATTCCACTCAATCAGCGCTAAAATTTTGAGAAAACACGCCGAAGCTGCAGGACTAAAATCAAATTTTACTATTATAGATCAAGATGATCAAACAAGATTGATAAAAAATATTTGTAAAGCTGAAAATATAGATATTAAAAAAATATCACCAAAATATATTCTATCTATAATTGATAAGTGGAAAAATAAAGGTTTTTATCCTGAGGATGTTATTTTAAAAAAAAAAGAAATATTAGAGAAAAATTTTTTAAAGATATATCATATTTATCAAAAAAAACTTATCGATTTAAACTCAGTAGATTTTAGCGATTTAATTTTACACACGGTAAAGATTTTTAAGAATTATCAGGATATATCTTCAATTTATTCAAGAAAATTTAAATTTATTTTGGTTGATGAATATCAAGATACAAATTTTATTCAAAGTGAATGGCTAAAATATTTAGCGAGTAATAATAAAAATTTATGTTGCGTAGGAGATGATGATCAATCAATTTACAGCTGGAGAGGCGCTGAAATTCAAAATTTTTTGGAATTTGATAAAATTTATGAAAATACAAAAATTATTAGATTAGAAAAAAACTATAGATCTACACAAAATATTTTAAATGTTGCTTCAAAATTAATTGAGAATAATGAAAATAGAGTAGGTAAAACGCTCTATACCAATAAAGAGAAGGGAGAATTAGTAACTTTAGATTGCTTTAGAAATGTAAAAGATGAAGCAACTGAAATAAGTTCAACTATTGAAAACTATAAAAAAAAAAAATTCTTTAAATGAAATTGCTATTTTAGTTAGAGCAATATTTCAAACAAGAGAGTTTGAAGAAAGATTTTTAAAAGTCGGAATTCCATATCGGATAATTGGTGGAATTAAATTTTATGAAAGAGCAGAGATAAAAGATTGTATAGCTTATTTAAGATGTATCAAACAGCCGAAGGACGATTTATCATTTGAAAGAATAATTAATGTTCCAAAAAGATCTATTGGAGATACTACAATGAAAGTCATATCAGAACATGCAAAAAAAAATAATGTCTCTATGGAGATTGCTGCAAATAAGTTAATAGAACAAAATTTAATCAAACCTAAAACTAAAGTTGGTTTAACATCTTTGCTTAATCTACTTAACAAATGGAGATATGACATAAAGCAAAATATAAATCATATCAAACTTTTGCAGACTGTATTGGATGAGTCGGGTTATAGTGAAATGTTAAAAAATAAAAAAGACCTAGAAAATGAAAATAAAATTGAAAATATTAAAGAACTATTAAGTGCGATGAAAGAATTTGATAATTTAGAAAGTTTTTTAGAGCATGTTGCTTTAGCAACTTCTTTAGATCAAGATTGGGAAAGTGAAAAAGTTAATTTGATGACACTTCATGCATCAAAAGGATTAGAATTCAATATAGTTTATCTGCCTGGTTGGGAAGAAGGACTTTTTCCTCATCAAAAAAGTATTGAGGAAAAAGGTGAAAGAGGTCTTGAGGAAGAAAGAAGACTTGCTTACGTAGGAATAACAAGGGCAAAAAAAATGGCCAAAATATCTTTCTCTATGAATAGATTTTATCAAGGTGATTGGATGGACAGTATAGCTTCAAGATTTGTTGATGAGCTACCAGATGAATTTGTAAAAAAAAATAATATATTTGACAATCAAGATGAGAATGATTTTGATTTTAACCAAGACGTAGAGTTCGACAATGAAATTAAAAGTCCAGGTTGGTTGAGATATCAAAAAAAATTAAAATGATTAAAGAAATAAGAAAATTTATTAAAGATAACAACTTAGATGGATATATAATTCCAAAAAATGATGATTATTTTACTGAATACTCAATTAATAATAATTTATCAAAAGTTTCTAATTTCACAGGATCAGCTGGGTTTGCAATAATTAAGAAAAACTACAATTATCTTTTTGTAGATGGGAGGTATACGCTGCAAGCAAAAAAACAAGCTGGTAAAAATTTTAATATATTGCAAGTACCTCATACTTTTCCTAAAGATTTACCAAATTTTAGAGATAAGAAAATAGGATTTAATCCAAAATTATTCACAGTAGATACATTAAATAAATATTTTAATAATAAATCAAATTTAATTCCAATTGAATTTAAATTTAAGAGTAAAAGAAATAAAAAAATTAATAAATTTTTTCATTTAAACAAAGCTATAACTGGTGAGGAAATGGTATCAAAAATCAGCAGAGTTATAAAATATTTACGTAAAAATAAAATTAGTTATTTTTATGTAAGTGCAAGCGAAAATGTTAATTGGCTACTTAATATAAGAGGTAAAGACCTTCCAAATAGTCCATTAGCCAACAGTAAGTTGATACTTACAAACAAAGGTAAGATATATTTCTTCACAAATCTATCGAAAGTTTCGAATTTAAATAAAACAAAATTAAAAAATTTAAATTTTTATAAAGAAAAAAAATTTTTTGAAATACTATCTACTTTAAAATATGGAACTTTTGGTATTGACAAAAGTACATGCTCTGTATTTGAAAATAATATAATTAGTAGTAAATTTAAAATAGTTTCCAAAATTGATCCAATATACGAATTAAAATCTATAAAGAATAGAATAGAATTAAAAAATACAATTAATTGTCATATTGAAGATGGTATAGCTCTAACAAAATTTTTATGCTGGTTTAAAAATAATAAAAAAATTATAACAGAAAAAACTGTTGAAAATAAATTAAATAAATTACGAAAAAAATCAAAAAAATACTTATATCCAAGTTTTGATACTATAGCTGGTTCTGGTCCAAATGGATCTATTATTCATTATAAATCTGACAATTCGACAAATAGAAAAATAAATTATAATGATGTTTTGTTAATTGATTCTGGAGGTCAGTATAAATGGGGAACAACTGATGTAACAAGAACTATCTGTAATGGCCATGTTGCAAAAAAAGTAAAGGATAATTTTACTAGGGTTTTAAAAGGACATATTGCGGTAGTGACTTGCGATCTTAAAAAAAATTACAATGGTAGTCTAATTGATAAATTAGCAAGAAGAAATTTGAATAATGCGGGTTTAAACTATCCTCATGGCACTGGTCATGGTGTTGGTTTTTTTCTGAATGTTCACGAAGGTCCTCAAAATATATCTTCAAATAATAAGGTAACTTTAAAAAAAGGTATGATACTTAGTAATGAACCAGGATATTATTTAGAAAATCGTTATGGTATAAGAATTGAAAATCTTATCTATATAGATGAATTTAATAAAAAATTAATTTTTAAAAATTTAACATTAGCTCCAATAGATTTAAATATGATAAATTTTAAAATGCTTAATGTAAAAGAAAAAAAATATTTATTTGATTATCACTTAATTATTTATAGTAAAATTTCAAAATATTTAAATAAGTCAGAAAAAAAATGGTTAATTAATTTAATTAAGTAATTTGATTAATTCTTCTTGTGAAATTACCTTAATGCCAAGGCTTTTTGCTTGATCCAGCTTACGATTTGTTGGTTTTTCACCAATTACTAGATAATCAACTTTTTTACTTAAACTACTTACAGTTGTCCCTGAATTTTTTTCTATCAAAGATTTAGCTTCTGCTCTGCTAATTCCATTTAATTTACCTGTAAACATGAAATTTTTATTTATTAAAATTCCACTTTTATTAGTATTTTGGTCTTTGATATTTAAAATGTTACTCAATTCAATAACAATTTCTTCATTAAGTTTATTTAAAAAAAAATTTTTAAGTGAACTTATTTGAGTTTCACCTATACCATCAATATTTAAAAATTTATCAAATTCTTTTTTTTTTATAATTTCTAAGAATTTAGAAATTTTTTTTAGATTTTCGCTTATTAACTTTGAATTTTCAGTTCCGATATGTCTTATTCCAATAGAGTAAATAAATCTTTGCAATGAAACATTTTTTGATGATTCAATAGAACTCTTTAAATTATTTACCGATAACTCTCCCCATCCATCTAAAGAAATTATTTTTTTGTAATCAAGTTTAAAAATATCTTGTGGTTTTTTTATTAAATTCAAGTTCCAAAAATTTTCTACAACTTTTTTTCCAAAGCCATCAATATTTAAAGCCTCTTTTGATATAAAATGCTTAATTTTTTCGATTGCAATTTTTTCACATGCAAAACCATCATTTATACATCTTCTTACAGCATCATACTTCTTAGTAATTTTATTGTATTCTTTAACAGTTTTAGACCCACAAGATGGACAATTTTTAGGAAAATTGAAGACTTGAGAGACTTTAGATCTTTTTGAATTATCAACTTCAATTACATGTGGTATTACATCTCCTGCTCTTTCAATTTTAATAATATCGCCTATTCTAATATCTTTTCTTTTTATTTCATCCTCATTATGCAAAGTGGCATTTGAAACAACAACACCTCCAATATTAACAGGCTCAACTTTAGCAACAGGTGTTAGCGCACCTGTTCTTCCAACTTGAATTTCAATATTTTTTATTTTTGTAATAGCTGAATCCGCTGCAAATTTGTGTGCTATTGCCCATCTTGGTGCGTTAGAGGTAAATCCTAATCTACTTTGCAAATTTAGATCATCAATTTTATAAACTAAACCATCAATATCATAATCAATATCAAATCTTACTTCCTCAAACTTTTTATGAAATTTGATCAATTCATTGATATCAGATAAAGTTTTATTGTATTTATTCGTTTTAAATCCCCAATTTTGTAATTCTTTTAAAAATTCACTTTGATATTTAAAAGGGTTTATCTGCATAAAACCAAACGTATATGCAATAAAATTTAGGGGTATTTTTTTTGTTTCATTTGGGTCTTTTTGTCTTAATGTTCCAGAAGCAGCATTCCTAGGATTGGCAAAATTATTCTTAATTTTCAAAAAATCTTTTTTTTTTATAAAAACCTCTCCTCTTATTTCAATCTCATTTGGAAAATTAGATGAATTTATGTGAATTGGAATATCTTTAATTGTTTTTAAATTTTCTGTAATGACTTCTCCAAGTTTTCCATCGCCTCTCGAAACTCCATATACAAGTTCTTTATTTTTATAGGTTAGAGATGCTGAAATTCCATCAATTTTTGGCTCGACACTATAATTTAATTGGATTGTCTTATTTAAATAATTAAATATTTTTTTTTCAAAATTTAACAAATCTTCTTTGTTAAAAGCATTTGAAAGAGAAAGCATAGGCACTTTATGTTGATATTTTTCGAATAATTTTGAAGGTTTGTGACCAACAATTTTACTCGGTGATTTTGTGCTTTTTAAATATTTATATTTTTGCTCTAAATTTATTATTTCTAATTTCAAATTATCGTATTCAGAATCTGATATAATCGGTTTACTTTTGTTATAGTATAATTTGTTGTGTTTATTTAACTCTTTGAGCTTAAGATTATATTTATTTTTTATTCCACCTTTATTCATTTAGATTAGATTATTCAAAAAGTTGTTTAAATTTTTTTAGGATTGTTTTTTTTTCACCATTTTTAACAATTTTTCTTTTTTTATAATCTTTGTTTATAATTTTATAGCTTGCCTCGTACCATTCGCTAGATTGATAATTATATCCAAGCAAAGATGTATACTTCCTCGCCTCATTTTCGAGACCAATTTTAAAATGTAGTTCAACCAATCTAAAAAGAGCTTCTTCAACATATATTGTTGACTCATACTCATTAATAACTACTTTAAATCTATTTATAGCAGGTATCCATTTTTCTCTTTGAATATAATATCTCGCTAAATACATTTCTTTCGAAGCCATAATTTCAACAATTAATTCCAATTTGTACTGTGAGTCTAAAGCGTAATCGGAATTAGGATAATTTTTAATTACATAATCAAAATATTTTTTTGACAGTAGGATTTCATTTAAATCCTTTTTTTCATCAACAATTTGATCATAGTGACATAATGCTAATAAGTAGTACGCATAGTCAGAATTTTTGTGATTTTTATATTTTACAATAAATCTCTCTAAATCATTTATTGCATTAGCATAGTAGCCTTGAGAAAAGTAGCCATAAGCTGACATTAAAAGTGCTCTTGGAGCCCATACTGACTGAGGAAACAATAATTCTGCTTCACTAAATTTTTTACCGGCATATATAACATCACCTCTCTCAAATTCTTGCATAGCTTGATTGTAAACTTCTATCATTTGAGTTTCTAAATTTTTTTCTTTTAGTACAGTAGTGTTCTGCTCTTTTTTTGAACAGGATATTATTAGAAGAAAAATTATTAAATAAGACAGTTTTTTAGAAAATCTCATCTTAATGTTTTAACAGATAAATTTGAAATATCTAACTTTTATGCAATTGATTTTAAGTTATAATAATTTGTAAATGTGTGAGGTAATTCTTTTCCTTTAATCTCTATCAGTGAATAGTTTACTTTATCTTCAAAAACCTTTTTTAATAATTTATTAGTTAGACTATGACCTCCCTGAGAACATTTTAAAGAACCAATTATTTTATAGCCTGAAAGAAAAAGGTCACCCATACAATCAAGTATTTTATGATTTACAAATTCTTTTTTATTCCTTAGTCCAAATTTGTTTAAAACTTTATTATCTTTAATTACTACTGCATTACTTAAATCTCCACCTTTTCCAAGGTTTAGTTTTTTCAACTTTTCAATATCTTCATATAGGCAGAATGTTCTTGAGCTAAAAATATCATTTAAATTGTCTTCAAATATATTAATTTTATTTTTTTGTTGGCCAATGAGATGATTATCATATTTAATTTCGAATTCTATTTCTCCAGTAACATTTGATCTGTCAATGCTTATTTGCTTTTCATCCAATTCATAATTAATTTTTTTATTTATTTTTATTATTTTGATAGGCTTATCGCTTAATTTTAGACCAACTTTATTTATTTCTTCTATAAAACATTTCGCCGATCCATCTAAAATTGGAACTTCTTGTTTATCTAACTCTATAATAGCATTATCTATTCCAATCCCATACAAAGCACCCATCAAATGTTCTATTGTTGAAACTTTAGCTCCATATTCGTTAGAAATAGTTGTACATAAAGTTGTATCGGAAACATTATTATACAAAGGATAAACAATATTATTAGTTTTCAGATCTTTTCTTTTAAACACTATTCCTGTGTCAGGTTCTGCAGGCAGTATATCTAATTTTGAATTTAACCCGGTGTGTATACCTATCCCTTCAAAGGATATTTTTTTCGATACAGTTTTTTGGGTTAAAATAGACACATAGAGTTTATATAAAAATATTTTCTGATTAAGTACTCAAGAAATATTACAAGAAAATACCACTATTTACTGAAAAAATTGAAAAATTTCTCAAATAAACCTTGTTTCTTTGTTAAATTTTTAGGTGTTTCTAAATTGCTCAAATAATAATTAAGACCTGACTTACAAATGTCTACATCATCTTCTTCAAATAATTTAATAGATTTAAATCCAAATTTATCATCTAAAAAAAAAGAGTTATTATCAAATAGTCTTGAGCCCTCTCCAATTAAAAAAAGGTCAGAATTATTTAGATGTAAATTATATTTACTTATATTGGATTTTATAAATGACAAATCAAAAATTTCCTGAATTCTGTATAAGATTACTTTCTTTAAAGTATTGATTGATATGCCCTTATTTAAAATTATGTTTGCTGAATTAGAATTATTTTTTGAATTATCATTGTATGAAAATTCCGTATCGGATTTATTAAATAATTTTTTTATTTCCTCAGCTTCTTGGATGCTAATTTTAAAAATTTTTGAGATATCTTTTGTTATATGAAAACCTCCTACTGGTATGGAATAGATTAATTTTAGGACATTTTTCTGATATATTACAATAGTTGTTTTATTAAATCCTATCTCTAAAAAAGAAGTATTTTCATAATTCAACTTCTTTAAATACGATAAAGTTTTTGTATATGTTGAACAAAAAATGTTTTTAACATTTAAGTTAATTTTTTTGAAATTCTCTTTAATTTTAACATTAATTTTTTTGGGGATACAAATAATTTTAAAATCAACTTTAATTTCATTGATTTTTTTTAAATGGAATGGAAATTCACTATAAATTTTGTTTTTAACTATACACTTGTTAAAAATTGTATGTGAGATATCAAAAGAATTATAATTTGAGCTCATTATTTGGTTTAATTCTAATAATAGTGAATTATATATTTTGTTTGATGATGTTTCATTTATTAACTTATTCAAAGAAATATCAATTTCAAACAAATACTGTGGATTATGTATTAATATAATATCTTTGATATAAAATGAATTTTTTTTTTCAGCTTTTTTTATAATATTTTTTATTTCGAGAAAATGATTTAAGTATTCAGAGTCAAGTACAACAGGTATTGTCTCTGAAAAATTTTCTTTAAGGTCATTATCGAAAGTTGAGAATCTTATTTTCGATGATCCAAAATCTAAAACATTAAATAAATTTTGATTATCCATTTTTTAAAACTAAACGATTTTCAATCCTAAGATCAATTATTGTATTTGGTCCAATCTTATTTTCTGATTCAAACTTTTTATATAGAGTTATTGCTTTTGTAATATTTTTGTTAGGAAGCATTATAATTTTATTATTTGGGTAATATAAATCCCATCTCTTATTTTTATGGAAAGAATATTTAATTATAGAAGTTTGATCGATATTTTGATTATTCAATTCTTTTTGGAGATCTATGAATTCTGAAATATTAAATTTACCAAAAATTGTTGGAAGATTTTTATTAATATTTACATCTTTAGCCAATATAAATTGATTATTTTTGCCAATATAATATTTTTTTTGATTTACGAAAGTAGATGCAAGTAGTTTAGTCATGTTTGCTCTCAATATAATTGTTGATGGGTAATCTTTTTCTATTTCAATATTTTCTAAATAATTAATATTACTTATCTTATTTAAAAAATTTTTTTTTTTTAAAAATAAAATATTCTTGTCAATTAAATAGTTTAAATTTAACAAGATTTTGTCATTCAATTCAGGTGTATCTAAATAAATATCTATTTTTTTTATTAAAAAAAATTTCTTAAAGTTATGCAATATTTTTTGATTACTTATCGAAGTTATTAAAAATAAGCAAATAATGTAAAAGTAAATTTTTTTTTTATTTATTGATAGATGCATCCTTTAAAATTTTTTTTATCAAATTTTTAAAAGTAATGTTATTAAATTTTGCTATTTCAGGAACCAATGATAACGAAGTCATTCCAGGTTGTGTATTTGTCTCTAGTAAATAAAACTTATCTTTAAAAAATCTAAAGTCTGAGCGTGAAACTCCTCTACATTTCAACAATCTATGAGCTTTTTGAGCTATTTTTGTTACTTCGTTATATTTTTTTTCGGAAATATTGACTGGGATTAAATGCTCGGTTTTAGCTTTAGGATTATATTTAGCTTGATAATCATAGAATTTTCTTTTTGGTTTTAACTCAATTGCTCCTAATACTTTCCCTGATAAAATTGCAACTTGTATTTCTCTTCCAGGTATATATTTCTCAAAAAGGATTTCTCCATACTCTTTAAGTCTATTTATGTTTTTAAATATATTTTTTTTGTTACAAATGAATACATTTACACTTGAGCCTTCATTTAGTGGTTTAATGATTAGGGGAAACCCAAGTTTACTTTTCAATTTTTTAAGAATTTTTTTTTTATTATGTGAGTTTTTAAAAAAATATTTTAAATATTTCGGCGTAAGAATTTTATTTTTTATATATATTTTTTTTGATAACTCTTTGTCGATTGCTAAGGATGAAGATAATACTCCTGAATGAGTATATTTAACTTTCTCCGATTCTAAAATTGCTTGAATGTAGCCATCTTCTCCATATCTCCCATGCAACAAATTTAATACTACATTTGGTTTAAACTTTCTTAATACTTTAATAAATTGCCCATCAGGATTTACAACTTTAAGTATATATTTTTTATCTTTATTTAATTCATAAACAACGCTTTTTGCAGTTTGTATACTAATTTCTTTTTCTTTTGAATAACCACCCGCTAAAATTAAAATTTTTTTCATTATTCTATAATTTTAATTTCCAAGTTAATATTAATTCCAGTTTTGTCTTTAACATTTTTTTTTACAAAATTTATTAAAGAGTTCATTTCTTCAAATGACGCATT
>MDTD01047998.1_pt1 | contig 12390 bp, 14 predicted proteins | sample 811221 | NCBI WGS metagenome assembly MDTD01 (sample SAMN05326646, study PRJNA326480) | marine metagenome | isolation source: seawater | place: Pacific Ocean: South West | collected 2011 | reverse complement strand
CTCTTCTAAGTCGAAATTCCAAGACCTATTTTGTTTTGCTAAAAGTTTTCTTTGTAACTTATTAGCAAGTTTAGAAATAAAATTTTTTAACTGAAGTAATTGTTGGTCTAAATTTTTTCTAAGCCTTGTTAGTTCTTCAGTGTTTTCTAACTCTTCAGCTTTAACAATTTCATCAAATTCTTCAGTATAAGTTTTATAATTTATATCACCTAAGGCACTATTACCTTTTTTTCTAAAATCTGTTTGAGAACTATCCTCTATCTCTATGTCTTCTTCAGCTTGATCTGAGTCTTTCGCCTCATTTTCAAGATCTGGCATGCCAGCGTCTATGGACATCTCCTCTTTCTTATCCTCTTTTTCTTTTGCATTTTTTTCCTGATTATCTGGTTTATTTTGCTTATTATCATTATTTTGTTCATCATCTTTTTTTTCTTCTTCATCCAAATTTTCATCAAGATTCATATTTGCTATTAGCTCAGAAATTAATGAATTAAATTTCTCTTGATCTAAAGCAAAATCGTTTAGTAGCTTAATTTTATCTTTAAATTTTTCATTTAAGTCTTTTTTGTATGATTTTAATTTTTTATCAATTTGATTATTATTTTCAAAATTAAGAAATTTAATTCTTAGATAATTTTCAAAAGACTCAACAATTTTATCCTCACTACTTTTTAGATCTAACCCGGATAACCTCTCTTGGTAAAACGACTCGATATTATTTTTTACCCCTTTAAAATAGCTAGTTCCAATTTTTTCACATCTAATTTTTTCTGAAATTTTATACAATTGCTTAGATATATTTCCGTCTGGCTCGAATTGCTTAAATGTTTTAGGATCAGAAAATCTGTGTGTAAGGGACTTCGAGTCCGCTATTGCTCTTATTTGATTGTAATTTAATTTGTTATTAATTGTACTAAGCTCAGGTAGCCTAATTAAATCCTTTTCTGATTTTGAGCTGTCGTTACCAAAAGTAACTTCAATTTTTTCAGAATTAGATAATGATCTTACCGTTGAACTTATTGCGGTTTTAAAATCTGCTATTTTCTCTTTTTTATTTTCCACTTTATAAAGTGATATTTATTGATGACTCAGGTAAGTCTTTGCCAAAGCATCTCTGGTAATATTCAGATATTATTTTTTTTTCTAGTTCATCACATTTATTTAAAAAAGTGATCCTAAAAGCATACCCTTGATCCTTAAAGATACTTGTATTCTCGGCCCAATGTAAAACAGTTCGAGGACTCATAACGGTTGATATATCGCCATTTACAAAACCTTTTCTAGTAAGATCCGCAACTTTAATCATATTTGACAAAAGTTCTTTACCCTCCTTAGTATTAAAACTTTTATTCTTTGCCGAAATTATTTCTAATTCTTTTTCAAATGGCAGGTAATTCAATGTTGAAACTATATTCCATCTATCCATCTGACCTTGGTTAATTTGTTGAGTACCATGATATAAACCAGTTGTGTCGCCTAGACCAACCGTATTGGTAGTTGCAAAAATTCTAAATAAATCGTGTTGTTGTAGAACTTTATTTTTATCTAATAATGTAAAATTTCCTTCACTTTCTAAAACTCTTTGAATTACAAACATAACATCAGGTCTTCCAGCATCATATTCGTCGAAGACTAATGCAACTGGATTTTGGATCGACCAAGGTAAAATTCCTTCTTTAAACTCAGTTATTTGTTTCCCGTCTTTTAAAACGATCGCATCTTTTCCTATTAAATCTATTCTACTTATATGGCTGTCTAAATTTACTCTGACACATGGCCAATTAAGTCTAGCGGCTACCTGTTCGATGTGAGTAGATTTTCCTGTTCCATGATATCCTTGAATAAGAACTCTTTTGTTAAAAGAAAATCCCGCCAAAATAGCTAACGTAGTATCTTTGTCAAATTTGTAGTCAGGATCAATTTTTGGGACATAATCATTTTTTTTTGAAAAGGCTCCTACTTTCATGTCGCTATCAAAGCCAAATGTTTGTTTAACAGATAGTTTGATATCAGGTTTTTGTAAAAATTGTTCCGTATTCATTTTTTTCCTAAAGTTTTTTTTAATTGGCTGTAAGCTAAAGTAATTTTTTTTAATTTATCTTCAAATTCTTTACTTCCATGGTTTTTATCAGGATGATATTTTTTTACAAGTTCTTTAAATTTTGTGTGAATTTGTTCCCATTTTACCTCATCAGATAACCCCATAACTTGTAAAGCATCCTTATCAGTTTGAGAAATTTTAGTTTTTTTAAAGTCTTTGTAATTAGATGTGCTAAATATGTTAAGTTTATCCTCTAAAGCATTATTCCAAAGAATGTTAAAAAAGTTCTCTGAGGACCCAAATTTTTTAGTTGATTTGTGCCAAGTCAAATCTGATTTGATAAAATATTCTACTTCCTCACTATTCATGTTTTCAAAATAATTCCAATTTTTGTTAAAAACTTTTATATGCGCCAAACACAATAATCTATATTTTTTACTATTATCTTTTTCCACTGGGGCTTTATATGAACCTACTTCTTTACAATCCTTCCAATCGCATATAATTTTCATAATAATTATCTATATAATAAATTTTTAATAATGAAAAATTATTTTGAGGAAATTAGAAAGAAATTAAATGATAATATAAAATTTGAAGATTTAATTATTGTAGATAATTCCCACCTTCATAAAAAACATAAATCCTTTTCACCAGAAAAGTTTCATCTTCACTTAAAATTCAGATCTAAACAATTGAACTCTATTTCGAGAATAAATGCACAAAGATTAATAATGCAAATTTTAAAAGATGATTTAAAAACAAAGATACATGCTTTAGAAATTTCTATTAATAAGTAGTTTTGAAAATTTTCTAAAGCTATTAACAGGAATTTTATTTTTATTAGGCTTTGCAGCTTTTCCAATCGAATGTAGTAAAATAAAATTTATATTTTCATCTTCATTTTTTTTATCATTTTTTAAGAACGGAATTAAACTAATAATTTCTTTTATGGAATAAAATTTTTTATAAGTATATGATAAATTATTCCTCATATAAATATTTTGAATTTCCTGAACAGTTTTAGAATTACACACCCCTTGAATTAAAGAAAGTCGACTTTCTAAAATCATTCCAGATAAAACTGCCTCACCGTGGGAAATTTTATTAGAATAATTATTTTTGATTTCTATAGCATGAGCAAATGTATGTCCAAAATTTAAAATCATTCTCAAATTTTTTTCATTTACATCTTTATTTACAAAATGTATTTTTATCATGCAGCTTTTTTTTATGGCATAATTTAAACAATTTGAATCTTTTGCAAAAATATTTTCTGAATTTTTTTTTAACCAATTAAAAAATTTTTTATCTTTTATAATTGCATGTTTTAAAATTTCTGCATAACCACATATGATTTCTTTTTTTGGTAAAGATTTTAAAAAAGAAGTGTCACTTAAAACTAGTTTTGGTTGATAAAAAGATCCAACTAAATTTTTGCCATAACTTGAATTTATACCAGTTTTCCCCCCTATCGATGAGTCTACTTGAGCAAGCAGGGTTGTAGGAATATTTATGAAATTTATTCCCCTTTTAAATATGCTGGAAACAAACCCTATTACGTCTCCAGTTATTCCTCCACCCACACTAATAATCAAATCTGACCTATTTAAATTGTGATAAAGTATTTTTTCTAGATAAAAGTTTGCAGTTTTAAAAGATTTAGATTTTTCATTAGCTGTAAAACTAAAGAAAATAAGCTCATATCTTTTTAATTTTTGCTTAAGAAATTGCTTAAATTTTTTTGGAACTTTTCTATCAACAAAAAGAGCAATTTTTTTTGTTTTCGGACACAATGACTTTATCTTATTAGGCAACAAACTAAGAACACCTTTACCTATAATTATAGAGTAGTTGTGCGGATGACTTTTAAATTTTATTTGATGAGCTTTCATATAATTTTAATATTTTATTTACGACTACATTTGGTTTTATGGAATCACATTTAATTCTAAAGTTAGCTTCACTATAAGATTTCTTTCTATCTAAGTAAATTTTTTTAATAGTTTCGCTTAAATTTTTTTGGAATAACAAAGGTCTTTTTTTTGTTTTTTCTAACCTTTTTATTAAAATGTTTGTACTTACATCTAACCAAAAACTCAAAGAAACATCTTTTACTTTACGTCTTATTGATTTATTTAAAAATGAACCACCACCCAACGAAATGACTGCTTTTTGTTTTTTTAGCTCACTTAAGGTAATTTTTTTCTCTAAAGATCTAAAATAACTTTCACTTTTATTTTTGAAAATTAATGCAATCGAACATCCTTCCTTTTTTTCAATTAAGTTATCGATATCAATAAAATCGTAATCAAGGTATTTTGCTAATTTTTTACCTATAGTAGATTTACCAACACCCATCATACCTGTTAAAACTAGGTTTTTTATCAATTTGTTACCTGATTTTGAATTTGATTTTTCATAATTATGTCTTATTTATTGAGTTTAAATCAAATCTAATAGTATGCAACTTAAATACAACAGACAACAAAGCTTTGGAAGTATACTTCTTAAAACTATGATTAAACTTTTTCTTTTAATAATAGTTTTTGTTGTAGTAATTTTTTTAATAGAAAAAGTTAATTTTCCTAGCCCTGCAAAAAAATACGAAATAGATATTACTAATGAAATTAAAAAGCTTTAGTTATTTATTTAGCTTATTAATTCTACTTTTTTCACTTTCAGATGTAAAAGGGGAGGAAAAAATAGATATTTGGAACAATCAAGATAACAAAAAAAAACAGGAAGACCTAAATTCTGAAAAAACAGAAAAAAATCAAAGTGAAAGAATAAATTTAATTAAAAAAGAAACCCCTTCCAGTCAGAAGATTTTAATAGAGGAAGATGTTAATAAAGCCGATAGGGAAATTCAAGTATTTGGAATTTATGACCCTGCCGAATTTAATTTTAACTTAAATATGTGGACCTCAACAAAAGCTGATGAGATCAGGGCAAGCTTTAAAAGACTTGAAAAAATTAAATTATCTCAAACATCCAATGAAATTTTAGAAAATATTTTGCTATCATTTTCTTACCCTCCTAGCGGTATGTCTGAGAAAGAATTTGTTAAATTAAAAATAGATTGGCTTATTGAAAACGACCGTGAAGATTTAATCGAAAATTTCTTAAAAAGAAATAAAGACTTTCAAGGAAAAAGTACCCTAGTTCAATATTTAGTAGATCAAAAAATTTCTCAAGCAGATATTAAAGAAGGTTGTGAAAAAATTAAATTTATAGATAGCACAATAAAAGATGCGTACTTAGAAAAATTTAAAATTTATTGCCTTACTTTTAATAATAAAAAATCTCAAGCCCAATTACTTTTAGATTTACTTAGAGAGCAAAAACAATCAGATAAGTTTTTCGATGATAAAATAAATTTTCTTCTAGGCATCTCGGATAAGACTTCAGATAAAATAAATGAGAAAAATTTACTTAATTTTTATCTTTCAAGTGTAACTATAAAAGATTTTGATTATAAGCCTAGCAAAAACACAAAAAAGGAAATTTGGAAATACCTAAACGCTGCAAACTTAATAAAGCTGGATGACATAACAGATAAACAGAAAATTAAAGACTTAGAAATAGCTGCAAAAGAAGGCAGAGTAGATGAAAAATTAATTTTTGATATCTACAAACAAATTCCACATAATTTAAATACCTTAATCAATGCAAAAAATCTTTACCAAACCTTAGACGGCAGTAATGCTAGATCTCTTATTTTTCAGAAATATTTATTATCTGAGGATATAGATGCAAAATTAGAGTATCTATTTTTATTAGATGATTTATTTAAAGAGCAAAAACTAGAATCAATTTACTCAAACTTTCTTAGCGATAATTTAAAAAAGATAGGTCTTTCTAATATTCCAGAAAAATACCAGGAAATTTCAGAATCTAGAATTTTAAAAGATGAGGCAAATAAATATGGAAAGATTAAATATAATGACAAGATTTTACACCAGTCAAAAATAATTAAATTTTATATTGAAAAAGAAAATAAGAAAAAGATACAAAAAGACATTGATAAAATATTCAAAAAGATTAGCAAAAATAGAAAATATTTTTATTCAGCTAAAGATTTAGCTTTGGTTGAAGCTTTAACAAAAGATGGTTTTAAAATACCAGAAAACTTTAATAAAAAAGAATTAGCATCCAAATATGACATACCAAAAAATTTAGCACAACTAATTGAAAAAAAACAAAATGCGTTTCTAGCTTTAAAGATAGTTGAAATTATGGGAGAGGATGAACCTCATCAATTAGATCCTGAAACTATTTATTTTATCACAAATCTGCTGAATAAGATGGATCTTATAAAAATAAGAAATAAAGTTTTAATTTCCGCTCTACCCCAAAGAGTCTAATTAGACTATAATAAATTTTCATGTCTAAAAAAAACATAATTATCGAGCCAGATCCTATATTAAGACAAAAAAGTCAGCCTCTAGAAAAAGTTGATAGCCAATTGAGGAAGCTAATGGATGATATGTTGGAAACCATGTACGCAGCCCCTGGTATAGGTCTAGCAGCGGTGCAAATAGGTATTTTAAAACGATTGATTGTGATTGACATTTCCAGAGATAGTGAAAAAAAAAATCCTTTATTCTTAGTAAATCCTAAAATTATTTTTAAGTCACAAAATAAATCTACCCACGAGGAGGGATGCTTATCATTACCCGGACATTTTGCTGAAATAGAGAGACCTGATGAATGTCACATAAAATACGTAGATTACAGTGGTAAAGAAAAAAAACTAGAAGCAAAAGGACTTCTTTCAACATGTATTCAACATGAAATCGATCATTTAGATGGCATTTTATTTATTGATTATTTATCAAAAATTAAAAGAGACATGATAGTAAAAAAGTTAGTAAAATTTAAAAAAGAAAATAATAAATTTATTCTTTAAAAAAATGGCTTTAAATATTGTATTTATGGGAACACCGAATTTTGCTGTTCCAATTCTCAAATCAATAGTGGAGTCAAAACACAATATTATAGAGGTATACACTCAACCTCCCAAAAAGAGGGATCGTGGTCAAAAAATTAATCTCTCACCAATTCATAAATATTGTTTAGAAAAAAAAATTAAGGTAAGGCATCCTGAAATTTTAGATACGAGCCTTGAGTATGACTATTTTGTAAAATTAAAAGCTGATTTAGTAATAGTTGTGGCATATGGTAAAATCATACCAAAAAATTATTTAAGTATAAAAGATTTAAAATTTATAAATATTCACGCTTCTTTGCTGCCTAAATGGAGAGGAGCAGCTCCGATACATCGCGCTATAATGAATTTAGATACGGAAACAGGAATATCCATTATGCAAATTACGCCAAAATTAGATGCCGGACCAATTATGATGAGCTCCAGGATTAACATCACGAAGACAATTGATTTTGAGACATTAAGCAATGAATTATCAATTTTGGGATCAAAATTAATCTTGGAATCTTTAAATAAAATAGAGAAGGGTGATGATAAATTCATACCGCAGATTGAAAGCGATGCAACTTATGCAGAAAAAATTACCAAGTCAGAGTCAAGAATAGACTGGAAAGATAGTGCTAGCAAAGTTATTGCAAAAATAAATGCATTAAAACCTTATCCTGGGTCATGGTTTGAGTACAAAAAATCTAGAATAAAAGTGATCAAAGCTATCGAAATTGATAAAGCAGGCTTACCAGGAGAGATTATTGAAGAAAATTTTACTGTAGCTTGCTCTTCTAATGCAATTAAAATTTTAGAGCTCCAAAAGGAGGGAAAAAATAAAATGAAAACATTCGAATTTTTGAAAGGAAATTCGTTAACAGTAGGGGATCAAATTAAATAAATGTACAATTACCTTCTGAAAATTGAATATGATGGCACTAAATTTGTAGGGTGGCAGTATCAAAAAAATGGAATTTCAATTCAAGAGAGAATCGAAAAGATATTAAAAAAAATATTGAATGTTAAAATAAAGATAAATGGCGCAGGTAGGACAGACAAAGGAGTACATGCTTTAGGACAATACGCAAATTTCATAATCAAACGAAGAATTAAAGATAAAAAAAAATTTCTAAATTCATTAAATTTTTTTTTAAATAAAAACTTAATTTCAATTCTTCAAATAAAAGAAAAAAAAATAGATTTTCATTCAAGGCACAGTGCTAAAGAAAGGATTTATGAATATTTTATTATTAATAGAGAGGGCTCATTGTCAATTTTTAAGAATAAAGCTTGGCACATTAAAAAAAAATTGGATATTAACCTTCTAAAAAGAGGAGCAAAGATTCTCGAGGGAAAACACGATTTTTCTGCTTTCAGAGCCTCATCTTGCTACGCTAAGTCTCCTATCAAAAAGATAAATTTAATAAAAATTAAAAAAAATGGGGATCAAATTTTTATTGTTTTTAAGTCAAAATCATTTTTACAAAATCAGGTGCGTTCGATGGTTGGATGTCTAAATTACTTATCTATTAAAAAATGGGATATAGAGAATTTTAAAAATGTTTTAAAAGCAAAAAAAAGATCTTTATGTGCGCCACCTGCTCCTGCACATGGTCTTTACTTAAAAGATATTAAGTATTAGTTATTATTTAATTCCGTATTTTTTCAAAGAATGAAATGAAATTAAAATTAATGAAATTAAACTGTCATATAAATTTAATTTGTTAAATTTTCTATTGATTTTCCATAACCAAAAAATGTTTCTTAATTTGTCTTTTGATAACGAATTATTTCTAAGTCTATATTTGACTAAATTCCTTTGAAGACAATAAGCATATTTTATCTTTTTCAAGATCTGGCATTTTAGATAATAGTCCTCAAAATTAGGAGAATGTGAAAGCTTTAAGTTTTTTAAAAACTCTTTTTTCACGATCATACTACTGGTTGCTATTGAGGTATTATTGATAAATGTTTTGTAATTTAGTCTCTTAGGAGGATACACTGCTCTGTTTGGAAATTTATTTTCACTAAATGACTCATAATTAGTATAGGTAAAATCATAATTATTATTTGTCATAAAATTATATTGGAGTTTTAATTTATTTTTTTTCCAAATATCATCAGAGTCTATAAAAGCGATATGATTTGTGGAAGATTTTTTAACTCCAAAAAGTCTACAATATCCATCACCTTTATTAGATTTTAAAAAATAGATTTTAATTTTTTTATTTTTTTTAAATTTTTTAAGAATATTTCGTGTTTTAATATTAGATCTATCATCAATTATGATTAATTCCCATTTAGTAAAAGTCTGATTGATTATTGATTTTATTGTTTTCTCTAAATAAAGATAGCTGTTATAATTGGGCATAACAATTGAAACTTTTGTATTTTTTTTCATTTCTAAAATCTATCTTAAATTATTTTTGAATAGTAAATATTCGTAAAGGTTAAAAAAATAGTCATGTATACAAATAAAATCATTAAGCTTTTAAAGTTGATTAAAAATTTTGTTTTTAAAAAAGTAAAAAATAGTAAAAATATCATAGGGTCATAATACTCTTGTAGAACAGGTCTATATAGTACAGGTGTTAGAATTAAAAAAAGCAATACGAATATATTTATAAATTCTTTTTGCAATGTAATAAAAATGAATTTAATTGAAAGTAATATTACTAAACACATAATTAGTTTTTGTACAAATACGTTATCTGAAATAAGTATAGTGATTTTATAAAAAACTCCTTTTCCAACTAAAACCTCAGATGAAATATCATAAAAAAATAAAAAAAATATTAAGTAAAATATAGTTGCAATAAAAACAATTAATTCTTTTTTATCAAAAGTATATAAAAAACTAATTTTTCTCTCCTCAAATATTTTAGAGATAACAAAGGGAAATAAATAAAATGCAATTATAGAAAGAGCATAACCCACGTGTTGAAAATTGAATCTTCCGATATGAACATTTCTACCTACCTGATCTACAGGAGGCAGTAGTCCTCCCCAAATATAAATTAAGTATATTACTGGTAATGAAAAAAAAGCGTATAAGAAAAAGGTATAAATTTTTAATTTAAATTTATTTTGATCAAACATAATAATAAAAAAACAAACCGCAGGCACTAATGTGAATTTTTGATCAAAGTAAACACATAAAGAACTAAATAAAATTACTAAACTTAAGAGACTAATCTTATGATTTTCAGTGCTTAAATATTTAATTAGAAAATAGTATGAGGCTACAAGAGTTATATATGCAAAATTTTCCTCATTTCCCCATATTGCGCTTGTTCTAAAATATGGGCTCATCAAGACTAAACTTGCTAAAAAAAGTAGATAAATTTTTTTAGTATTTTTAAATTTTAATACTAATGAAAGGTAAAAAATTATTGGAACCAAAATAGAAAATAATAATATACTAAGTCTATAATAAATCGGGTTTTCGGTGAAAGGATTTAAAAACTTATTAAAAATATAGAATCCGGGAATTCTACTACTTTGAAATAGTTTAGATGAACTGTCTGTGTTAACAACGCCTAACGCTTCAGATAAACTATTTGTATTAAATAATTTTAAATTTTTTAGTGTAAAAGATAGAAAATCACCTTCTCCACCACCTGCAGAGTTTTCATTTAAATAAAAACCAATAAAATAAGAAAAAACAATTATAAATGTAAGAAAGACTAAAGCAATTCTCTCTAATTTTTCATTTTTTTGCATTTTTTTTCAATCGCCAACGTGATCCCTCTCTAATAATGTAACCCACACAATTGTTAGAACCACATTTACAAGGAAATTGTTTATAATCTTCATCATAACTGAATCCATAATCATAAGAAAGTTCCTCGTCCTTTTTTATATTTTTTAACGCATAAACCCAAACTTTTAATCCAGACCCGGTTACTTCACAATTAGGTTCACATGAATGGTTAATAAGTCTTGCAGTATTAAATTTAAAATCTCCATCTAGATCATACCGTTTGTTTAAATTGAAAAGATAAATCGCCTTTCCATTATCAAACTTTGTATCTTCCTCAGATTTTTTTTTGGTAATGACTTTCCCTTTATATTCTATAATTTTTGTACCTTTTTTTATATTACAGTTTGCGTATAAACCTCTTTTATCAATCTTAGATTTTCTTATTTTATATAATTTCACTTAAAGTACTCTACTAAAAATTCATTATATATTTTTGTAAGTTTTTTTAAGTCAGTCAAAGAAACACACTCATCTACCCGATGCATAGTTTTGTTTACTAGGCCAAATTCAAGGCATGGAGCAATCTTTCTTATAAATCTTGCATCAGATGTTCCGCCAGTCGTAGATAGTTTTGGGTTAATTTTTGTAATCTTCTTTATAATTTTTTTTGCCAAAAAAATATTTTTCTCAGGTTTTGTTAAAAAAGCATCTCCATTAGCCATATATTCAATCTTACAATTACATCTATTTTTTTTACTCATTCTTTTAACAATAAAACTAATTTTTTTCTTTAAAGAGCTAGATGTATGCAAATTATTATATCTAATGTTGAATTGAGCTCTTGCTCTAGCTGGAATAACATTATGAGCTTTATTATCCACGTTTATTGACGAAAATTCCAAATTAGATGGTTGAAAATTTTTATTACCCTTATCAAGTTTTTTTTCCTTAAGTTTTTTACATATTGCAACTAAAGTGTTTATAGGATTATTTGATAGATGAGGATATGCTATGTGTCCTTGAGTGCCAGTTATTTCAATTTTTCCTGAAAGGCTTCCTCTTCTTCCAATTTTTATCATTTCTCCAAGTTTTTTTGGATTCGTTGGTTCTCCTACAATACAAAAATCAATTTTTTCTCCTCTTTTTCTTAAATAATCTACAACTTTTTTTGTACCATTTATTGCATATCCCTCTTCATCGCCCGTAATTAAAAAACTAATTGATCCATCGAGTTTTTGGTTTTTATATAAAAACCTACTTACTGCTGCTACAAAACATGCTATGGAACTTTTCATATCATTAGCACCTCTTCCTATTAAATAATTTTTTTTAACTAATGGCTTAAAGGGATTATTTGTCCAGTCTTTTATATTTCCAGGAGGCACTACGTCGGTATGGCCAGCATAGCAAAGGTTAGGTCCTTTTTTACCTATTCGTGCATATAGATTTTTTATTGGTTTGCTTTTTTTGCCTTTGAATTCTAGTATTTTACAATTAAAGCCTAATTTTTTTAATTTTTTACTTAGAAATTTAATTGCTCCTGCGTCTTTGGGGGTGACGCTTGGAAATCTTATTAAATCTTTGGATAATTGTAATTCGTTTATGATAGCCATCAATCTCTAAGTAAGTCATTAATAGAAGTTTTGCTTCTAGTTTTCTCATCAACTTTTTTAACTATAACTGCACAATATAATGAAGGACCATCCGGGT
>MDTD01166047.1_pt1 | contig 12392 bp, 11 predicted proteins | sample 811221 | NCBI WGS metagenome assembly MDTD01 (sample SAMN05326646, study PRJNA326480) | marine metagenome | isolation source: seawater | place: Pacific Ocean: South West | collected 2011 | reverse complement strand
GCAAGTGTATCCATCATTAGTACATCTTCTTACTGCGTCGAATTTTTTAGTAATTTTATTAAATTCTTTTTCTGTCTTAGATCCGCAAGAAGGACATATTGTTGGGAATATAAATTTATTTTGTGTTTTTTTTCTTTTTTTAAGATCAACTTCTAAAACGTGAGGGATAACATCTCCTGCTCTTTCAATTTTTACTGTATCACCAATTCTTATATCTTTTCTTAAAATTTCATCTTCATTGTGCAAAGTTGCATTAGATACTACAACACCTCCAATATTAACTGGTTTAATTTTTGCTACAGGTGTCAACGCACCCGTTCGTCCAACTTGTATATCAATGTTTAATATTTCAGAGTACGCATGATCTGCAGAAAATTTATGTGCTATTGCCCATCTAGGTGCGTTTGAGGTAAAGCCTAATCTTCTTTGTAATTGTAAACTGTTTACTTTATAAACCAATCCATCAATATCATAATTTAAATCAAATCTTTTTTTTTCAAATTGCTTATGAAAACTTACTAACTGATCGATGTTTTTTATTACTTCATTGTGCTCACTTATCAAAAACCCCCAGGAACTTAGCTCTTTCAAAAAATCAGACTGATTTTTAAATCTGTTTTCAGTCATAAATCCAAATGTATAAGCAATAAATTTAAGTGGAATCTTAGATGTTTCTTTTGGATCTTTTTGTCTAAGTGATCCTGAAGCTGCGTTTCTTGGATTTGCAAATTTATCTTTTATTTTTTCAAAATCTTTCTTTTCAATAAAAACCTCTCCCCGAATCTCAATTTCCTCAGGAATATTTTTATTTTCAATTTTATTAGGAATATCTTCAATAGTTTTTAAATTACTTGTAATAAGCTCACCTTCACTGCCATCACCACGGGAAACCCCATAAATTAAAATACCTTTTTTATAAGTTAAAGATGCTGAAATACCATCAATTTTTGGTTCAACGCTATATTCTAATTCAATTTTTTTATTCAAGTAATTGAGAATTTTTTTTTCAAAATTTACGAGATCATCTCTATTAAATGCATTTGATAGAGATAACATCTGTACTTTGTGTTTATACTTCTGAAAATTTTTAGAAGGTTTAAAACCTACAGAATTTGAAGGCGAGTTTGCGCTATAAAGAAAAGAATATTTTTTCTCAAGGCTTATTATTTCGTATTTAAGCTTATCAAATTCTTTATCAGAAATTACTGGTGAACTTTTATCATAATATAATTTATTATGTCTTTCGTATTCTTTTATCTTTTTAATATATTTATTTTCGACTTCTTTACTCATCTGATCGACTTATTTAAGAAGATCTTTAAATTTTTGCAATATTGATTGATCTTTTTCCAAGTTTTCTCTCTTTGATGCCTTAACATAATTCTTATTTAAAATCTTATAACTTGCTTCATACCATTCACCAGATTGGTAATTATAACCTAATAATGTAGCATATTTTTTTGCTTCACCTACTAAACCTAAATTGTAATGTATCTCAACTAATCTATGTAAAGCCTCTTCTACAAAAATAGTAGTTTCATAATCAGTAATTACTGTTTTAAACCTATTGATTGCTGGTATCCATTTTTCTCTATCTACATAGTATCGTGCAAGATACATTTCTTTTGATGCAAGTATTTCTTGAATTAGTTCAAGCTTAAATTCTGAGTCTATAGCAAACTCGGTATTTGGATAATTTTTAATAACAATTTGAAAATATTTTTTAGCCTTAAGTATTTCTTCCAAATCTTTAGTTTCATCGACTATTAGATTATAATGACTTAGTGCTAACAAATAGTATGCATAATCTCTTCTAGGATGATTTTCATATTTTTGTAAAAATTTTTTTAGTTCTACAATTGTGTCATTATAATAAAGCTGAGAAAAATAAGAGTAAGCAGCCATTAATGCTGCTCTCGGAGCCCAGATTGATTGCGGGTAAAGAAGTTCAGCTTCATTAAATTTGCTTGCTGCGTAAATTGCATCATTTTTCTCTAATTCCTCAAGACCTGCATTATACGAATCGATCATTTGCATCTCTAAACTTTTGTCTTCAACTATTGAAATTTTCTCATCTTTTTTTGCACAAGAAGTAAAATTTAAGAAAATTAAAATAATAAAAAATTTATACAAATAAGACATATAAAAATTTTAACAGAAATTTTTAAAAATTCTAATTATTAGGCTATTGATCTTAGTTGATTTCTGTTGGCAAATGTGTGTGGTAGGTTTTTTCCTTTGATTTCTATTAGTGAATAATTGGATTTGCTATCAAATATTTTTTTCAAAAGTTTATTTGTTAGACTATGACCCCCTTGTGAACATTTCAATGATCCTATAATTCTATAGCCTGACAGATACAAATCTCCCATACAATCTAAAATCTTGTGATTAACAAACTCTAATTTATTTCTTAATCCCTCTTTATTTAAAATTGATTTGTTTTTTACTACAATTGCATTGTCTAAATTACCACCTTTTCCAAGACCAAGGGCTTCAAGTTTTTTGATATCCTCATATAAACAAAATGTTCTTGAGTTATAAATATCTTTTAAGTCATCTTCAAAGAGACTAACTTTGTTTCTCTGGGTTTTTATTACAGAATTATTATATTTTATCTCAAAATCAATTTCTGAAGAGACGTTTGATGTGTCGATTGATATTGATTTAGAACCTTCAACAACTTCTATTCTCGAGTTAATTTTTATTAACTTTATTGGCTCTTCATAATTTTGAAAACCAGTTTCTAATATTAAATTTACAAATTTCTTAGCTGAGCCATCTAATATCGGGACTTCTTGTGAATCTAACTCAACAATTGCATTGTCAATTCCTAAACCATACAAAGCACCCATTAGATGTTCTATTGTTGACACCTTGACATTATATTCATTTGAAATTGTTGTACACAAAGTAGCATCCACAACATTTCTGTAATTTGGTATAATGATATTTTTATCTTTTAAATCTATTCTTTTAAAAATTATCCCAGTATTAGCAGGCGCTGGAAGGACATTTAAATTCACTTTAAGACCGGTATGTACCCCGATACCATTTATTGAGAATTTTTCTTTGATAGTTTTTTGAGTAAGTATAGACACATCGAACTTATAATTAATACTGATTTAATTAGACATACACGTATTATTACAACAAAATACAATTCATATTTTTTGAAATAAATTGAAGAATTTTTCAAAAATACCTTGTTTTTTGGATGATTTTTTTAGATTTTCTATGTTGTAATTATGTTTTGAAGAATATTCTAATCCTAGTTTGCAAATGTCTTTGTTATTTTCTTCATAAAATATTATATCTTTAAAATTACCTATATCATCAAATTTAAAAGTATTTTTATCAAATAATTTGGAACCTCTACCAATTAATACTAATAAAATTTCTTCCTTAGGTAAATCTTGTATTGAAAGTTGAATATCTTTAAATAATAAACTGAATATTTCTTCCACCCTTGCTAGGATAACTTTTTTCAATAGATCAATTGAAATTTTTTTGTTAATTAACTTTTTTGTTATTTTTTCATCTGAAAATGTTTCATATGAAGAAGAAAAATCTGACTCAGATTTGTTGAATATCTTTTTAATTTGTTCGGACTCTTCTAAATTAAGTTTCATCATATGAGATATGTCGGTTGTAATATTATGACTTCCAATTGAAATATTATTCATAAATATTAATTTTTTGTCTTCATAAAGAATTAAAGTACTTCTATTAAGACCAATATCTAAAAATGCAGTGAATTTATCGTATTTGAAGAAACTAATATATGAATTTGATCTAACTAAACTAGAGCAAAAGATATTTTTAATATCAATATTATTATCTTTAAATTCTCTCTTTACTTTTAAAAATTTTTCGTTTGGAAGACATAAAATTTTAAAATGAAATACGATATTAGATTTACCCTGTAAACTTTCGGGCAATTTTTTTATTTCAATTCTATCAATAAGAATTTTATTTAAAAAAATATTAATTATTTTTATATTTTTGTTTGAATGACTTATAATATTTGAACAATCTAAATAAGCAGATTGTTTTATTTCATCAGGTAATTGAATTTGATCAATTTTTTTTTTTATTGATAGATCTAAGATTAAAAAATTAGATTTATCAATTAATAGAGTTACTTGGTCTATATGACTTGATATTTCTTTTTCAGATTTTCTAATAATTTTTTTTATTGATTTTGGATAATTATTTTCTTTTGATAAATATTCAATTTCTTCAATTAATGAATAAATATTTTTATTATTTTCGTCAAATACAGATAATCTAATCGCTGAGTTTCCAAGATCAATTACAGTATTAATTTTTTTATTTATCATTAAAAATAATTATTTTTTTTTGTATTCTTAAGTCAATAATATTATTTTCTTTTAATTTATTTTGATTTTTTAATAACTCATATATTTTTAAAGAATCAAACTGGTTATTTATTGGAAGTTTAATTGTAATATTATTTTCTGTTTTTAAATCCCATCTACCAATTTTAAAATAAAAATAATTGTCAATTGTATCAATATCAAAATTACTTTTTTTTAAATTTTCTTGTAAAATTATAAAGCTTTCAATTGGAAATTTACCAAAAATTATTGGCAAATTTTGATATGGAGCAATATTTTTTAAATTAATAAGTTTTTTGTTTTCTCCAACTAAAAATTCTTTTCCATCTCTAATAGTTTTTGCTATGTATTTTGTTTTTTCAATTTCAATATTTAATTTGGATGGAAAAATTTTTTGAATCTTATAATTCTTGAATTCTTTATATTTGTTAATAATATTCGTTAACTCATTATCATTAATAAAAAATATATTTTTGTTTTCAAAAATCATTAATTCTTTGCCTAATTTGTTTTGATATTCAGGACTTAAACCGTTGATCTCAATTTTTTTTAAATTAAAAAATTCTGATAAATTTTTGCTATAATTAATGTTAACTAGAGTGCTTAAAGTTAGAAAAATAAATAAATAAAAATAAATTTTTTTTTTATTTATTAATAGATGCATCTTTAATAATTTTATGAATTAATTCACTAAAAGAGATATTTTTATACCTTGCTATTTCTGGAACTAATGAAAGAGATGTCATGCCTGGTTGTGTATTTGTTTCTAACAAATAAAATTTGTTTTTAAAAAATCTAAAATCTGATCTTGTTACGCCTCTACATTTTAACAATTTGTGTGCTTTTAAAGCTATTGAGGTAACAATTTCATAATTTTTTTTACCTAAGTCTACTGGTATAATGTGTTCAGTCTTAGCTTTAGGATTATATTTTGCTTCATAATCATAAAATTTCCTTTTAGGTTTAAGTTCTATTGCTCCAAGTTTTTGATCTCCTAGAATTGCTACTTGTATTTCTCTTCCTGGAATAAATTTTTCTATTAAAATTTCATCATAATCTTTTAATTTTTTTAAATTTTTCAAAAAATTTTTTTTTTGACATATAAATACATTTACACTTGAACCTTCATTTATAGGTTTAATTACAACTGGAAAATTTAGTTTTCTTTCTACTTTTTTTAATATTTCATTTTTTTTTAAAGCTTTAAAATCATATTTTATATATTTCGGAGTTAAAATTTTATTTTTTATATATATTTTTTTTGAGATTTCCTTATCGATTGCTAATGATGATGAAAGTACACCTGAATGTGTATATTTAATTTTTTGCGATTCTAATAAGGCTTGAATATAACCATCTTCACCATATCTACCATGCAATAGATTAAATACTATATTTGGTCTAAATCTTTTAATTTTTTTAATAAAGTTTCCATTTGGTTCAGCAAAATCAATTAAATAATTTTTGTTTTTTTTTAGTTCTTGATGAACACTCTCAGCAGTTTTTAAGCTAATTTCCCTTTCATTTGAATAACCGCCTGCGACTATTAATATTTTTTGTTTCATTCAACAATTATTATCTCTGTATTAATCATAACTCCTGTTTTTTTAAAAACCTGATCTTTCACTGTTGAAATTAATTTTTTCATGTCATCAAATGATGCTTCCTTTTTATTAACAAAAAAATTTGCGTGTTTTTCAGATATAGCCGCATCACCAAATTTAATTGAGCTTGGCACTGACTCTTTAATTAATTCCCAAACTTTTTTTTTTGTTTGGTCTTTTGGATTTTTAAAAGTGCTTCCACCTGTTTTTACTTTAGTAGGTTGAGCACTTTCTTTTTTTTCTTTCATCTCTAACATTTTTTTTTGAATTATATTTTGATCCTCTTTTTCTCCTTTGAACGTAGCGCTTAAAAATATTAATTCTTTTGGTAAATCTGAACCTCTATATTCAAATTTGACATTATTTTTATCGATCATTTTTACAGATCCATCGTAATCAATACATTGTATGGAAATCAAAATATCTTTGAATTCTCTATCAAAGCAACCTGAATTCATTCTTATACCTCCGCCTATAGAACCTGGTATACATGATAAAAATTCCATTCCACTAAGATTATTTTTTTTTGAGAATTCAGATAGTTTCTTTTGTGTTATACCACATCCGGCAATAATCAGATTTTTATTTAAAATAGTTAAATTTTGAAAACTTTTACCTAACTTAATTACTGCTCCATTAAAAACTCCATCTGTAATTAATACATTCGATCCAGCTCCTAAAACAAAAATTTTACCTCTTTTCTTATAAACTTTTAAGAATTCTATTAACCCTTTGAGCGTATTTGCTTTAAAAAAAATCTTTGCCTTACCTCCAATATTAAACCAATTTAATTTTTTTAAATCATACTCAAAATGAATCTCTCCTTCAGTAGAATTTAAATTTTTTAATTCTTCTATATCCATCAAAACGAACTTAAATTTTTCATCCAATTTGAGATTGTTCCTGCTCCCATTCCAATATAAATTTTCTCGCCGTATCCAGTTTGTTTAATTAATTTTCTTAGATCTGTTTCATTTTCAATTTTAATTAAATTTACTTTTGAGTTTTTTATTATCAATTTTGCAAAACTTTCGTATGAAAAATCTAATTTAATATTTTCACTTGCTTTATAGATAGGACATAAAATAACAGTATCCGCTTTTTTAAAGGATTTCGAAAATTCATTTTTAAGTTTGTTAACTCTAGAGATTCTATGAGGTTGAAATACGCAAATTATCTCTTCTTTTTTATAAACTTCTTTTACTCCATCTAAAACTGAAGATATTTCTGTTGGATGATGTGCATAATCATCGAAGAATAAAGCCTTGTTCCTTTCAAAAAGAAAGTTAAACCTTCTCTCAACTCCTTTAAAATTCATTAAGCCAGACTTAATAATTCTCGAATTTATTCCAATCAAAAAAGAAATTGCAACGCAAGATGCTGAATTTTTAATGTTATGCAAACCTATTAGAGGTACCCTAATATTTTTAATTTCATTTTTTGTACCTGGTATGTTTATCTTAAGGTTAAATGCGGAAAAATTTTTGTTTTGTTTTGGGTTAGAAATTTGAAAATTTGCTCCCTTGGTAAAACCATATGTATAAAAGTTTTTAGATTTTATTTTCGTTATAACCTTCTTTACATTTATATCATCAATACATAAAAATGTTTTTCCAAGAGATGGGGTTTTATCAATAAAATTTATGAAATTTTCTCTTAAGTTATTTAAAGTTATGTAAAAATCTAGATGTTCAGAGTCTATATTTGTAATTATAGAATATGTAAAAGGTATTTTAAGAAAACTTCCATCAGATTCATCGGACTCAATTAAGCACCAGTTGCTTTTGCCTAATTTAGCCGAATTTCCAAAAGACTTTAAAATACCACCATTTATAATTGTAGGATCAAGATTTGCATTGCTAAATATACTTGATAATAAAGACGTGGTTGTTGTTTTGCCATGGGAGCCGGTTACAACAATATTTTTCATTAAAGATACAATATGACCAAGCATCTCTCCTCTTGTATATATTGGAAGTTTAAGTTTTTTAGCTTGAATCAATTCAGGATTATTTTTTCCTATTGCAGAGGAAATCACAAGCAAAGTACTATTTTTTAAGTTTTTTTTGTTATGGCTTAGATTTATTTTAATTTTTTTTTGTTTTAATCTTTCAATATTCTTATTATTTGAAATATCACTACCTTGTACTTTAAAACCTAGATTATTCATAATAAGTGCCAGTCCACTCATTCCTATGCCGCCTATACCTATAAAGTGAATTAGTTCTCTTTTACCTAAATTAATTTTCATTTATTAGATTTGTCAATTTTTTATTTATATTATTCCAAGTGTTTTGGTTAGTTAATTTTTCTAAATTTTTTCTTTTTTCTTTGAGATTATTTTTATCTTCAAATAAATTTAAAAAATTTTCTTTATTAAGTTGATTTTGCCTTATTACCCAACAACAATTTTTTGTCTCATAATATTTTGCGTTATAAAATTGATGATCATCTTTAGCAAAAGGAAATGGAATTGCTAAAAATGGTATATTTAATTGAGCTAATTCAGCGATAGTCGATGCCCCCGATCTAGTAATTGCAATATCAAAATCTTTTATTTTATCAGCAAGACGTTTATCAAAATCAAACAATTCAAATAGAATATTTGAATTTTTGTATAGATTTTGAATATTATTTCTTATATTAAAATTATTCACTTGTTGAAGAATTTTTAGTTTATTTTTTTTTGATAGTTCTATAATTAAATTAGTTATTATCTCGTCAAAAAAAGTAGCTCCTTGACTGCCTCCAACAACTAAAATTTTAAACTCATTAAAGTTAGAATAATTTATTTTTGATTTTATATTATAAATATCTTTTCTAATTATTGGTGGAATCTCAATTATTTTATTTAAATATTTTTTAGGAAATAATTTTAAGTTTTTATCATAGCATAGGATATTTTTTGCAATTTTAATCATATATTTGTTAGATCTGCCCAATACACTATTGGGTTCAAAAAGAACTAACTCACAATTTAAAAAAACTGATGCTAAACAAAAGGGGAAGCACATGTATCCTCCCGTACTAACAATTTTTGTAATTTTTTCTTTTTTGAGAAAAAAATAAGATTTAAAGATTGATAAAATAAATCTTATTAAATTAGTTGGTAATTTATAAAAATTATTGAAAATATTTGGCACATTTATCAAAACATGATCATATATATTTGTATCAAAAAATTTTGTACCCCTTTTATCTGTTGCAATTTTAACATTAGTATTATTTTTTAAATGATCATAAATTGTTATTGCAGGAATCACATGACCACCTGATCCACCTGTAACGACTAATATTTTATTCATATTTATGATATTTTTCTTTTTGTTAGGTTTAAAATAATTCCTGAAATTAGAGCTGTGCTAATTATAGAAGAACCACCATAACTTAAAAAAGGTAATGTCATTCCGGTTGTTGGTAATAATCTTATATTTACACCAATATGAACGAAGCTTTGTAGTAAAACTAATGTAACGCATCCTATTAATATAAGTTTATTTTTTTCTGGTATATTTTGGTTAATTTTTTTTATGACATTGTAGGAAAAAATAAGAAGAATTATCATTATTAAAATTACAATTATTACACCAAACTCTTCTGATATTACCGAGATTATATAATCTGTGTGTGCTTCCGGAACTTTTGTATTTAATGTGCCCTCGCCGATACCTCTTCCAAAAAAACCACCGCTTGATATTGCGTCACTTGCTCTATCTGCTTGATAATTATTTCCAGAAGAATTGTCTAAAAAAGATAAAAGTCTTATTTTTATATATTCAAACTTTGAAACAAAAAAAATTAAGTAGGATGATAATGAAATAGCCAAAATGAAAAATATAAAAAATACGAATAAATTAATCCCAGAGACAAATATCAGGGTTAACCATACCATTATTAAAAGTAATGTTTGTCCAAGATCTGGTTGAGCAAGTAAAAGTAAAATTACTGGAAATAAAATTAAACCAGTTAATAAATATCTGTAATAAATATTTTTATTTAAACATAAAAGGGAGGAAATAATTACTATAAAATACGGTTTCAAAAGCTCTATGGGTTGAAAGCGAGGTAATAGACCAAGATCTAACCACCTTTTAGAGCCTTTTATTTCTATTCCAATAAATGGAACTAAAACAAGAGAAATTAATGTAATAAAAAATAATAATAGCGAAATTTTGATTAATAAATCTTCTTTAAAAATCGAAAAAAAAAATAAAACAACAGCACCTAATAAAATAAAAATAAAATGTTTTATGAAAAAAAAATAAGAATTTGTATTTAGTTTGTCGGATGCAATTAACGATGTCGATACTAAGGAAAAAAATAATCCCAATGAAAAAAGAATTAAAATTAAAATAAGAATTAACTTATCTATATTTTTCCACCAATCATAAAATTTATCAATTGATTTAAACATTAATGATATTTTTTACTAGATTATTAAAATATTCACCTCTTTCCTCAAAATTATTAAATTGATCAAAAGATGCTGCGGCAGGACTAAATAGGATTATTTTTTTTTTTTCTGTTTCTAATTTTATCTCTTTTCTTAATTTAATGATTGTTTGTTTCAAGTTGTTTGATAATTGAATATTACATTTATTTTTTAAAATCATTTTAAAAAATTTTCTATCTTTTCCATATATAAAACCTTTAATATTTTTAAAAAGTTTTTTATTTAAATTTAATTTATCTCCTTTTTTTGCTAAACCACCTAAAATCCAATAAATATTTTCATAAGTTTCTAATAAAGGTAATGTTGCTGAAAGAGAAGTTGACTTTGAATCATTTATTATCATTAATTTTTTATTATTAAAAATGATCTGTTGTCTATATTTTAGTCCTTTGAAATTATTAACAACTTGTAAAATTTTTTTTTTTTTCTAATTTTAGCTCTTTAGATAGATAGAGTATGAACGATAAATTTTTGATATTTGATACATTGTAAAAATAATTGTTACGCAAAGATTTATAAAAATTATTGTATTTTTTATAATCGACAAGATTTATTTTGGAATGAATTTTTTTTTTCTTTAAAAGGTATTTTGTCAAAGTATAATTTTTTTCTACGAAAGATTTTGAATTTTTTTTTTGATTTTCAATTAATTTAATTTTTGTTTTTATGTAGTTTTTTAAATTACCATGTCTTTCCAAATGATCCCTGGAGATATTTAAAATTATAGCTACATCTGCCTCAAAATACTTACTATAATCTATCTGATAAGATGATACTTCAATAACAAATATTGTATTATTTTTAATATTTTTTTCTTTTAAAATTGGGTTCCCAATATTTCCTACTAATCTTACATCTTTTTTATGTTTTTTTAAAACATCATAAAGTAGTTTGCAGGTTGTTGATTTACCATTTGTTCCAGTAATTGCTATCTTTTTGGATACTAAGTAACATTTTTGAAATATATCAAGTTCACTAATTATTTTTTCACGATTTTTATTTAAAAAGGAAGTTAAATTACATTTATTAATATTTATTCCAGGACTTAAAAAAATATAATCAAATTCAATTTTTGATATTTCTTTTGAATTTAAGTAGTATTTTTTAAATTTTTTATGTTTGCCTATAAATTTATCATCATAAACATTCAAAAAACTTTTTTTATTTAAGAAATTAAAACAAGCAATTCCAGATATGCCAAGACCATAAATTAAAATTTTTTTTTTTAAAAAAAAATTTTTATTTATTCTCATTACCTTAGTTTTAGTGTTGCAATACCAATTAAAGCTAAAATGATAGATATTATCCAAAATCTTATTACCACAGTAGACTCTGGCCATCCTTTTTTTTCAAAGTGATGGTGAATAGGCGCCATTTTAAAGATTCTTTTTCCAGTTAATTTAAATGAAATTACCTGAACAATTACCGAGACTGCCTCTAAAACAAATAATCCTCCAGTTATAGCTAAAACTATTTCATGTTTTGTAATAATTCCTATTGCTCCAAGAGAACCTCCTAATGAAAGAGATCCTGTATCCCCCATAAATATTTTTGCAGGCGGGGCGTTAAACCATAAAAAACCAAGGCAGGCACCTATAATTGCTCCACAAAAAATTGCAGCCTCACCTACACCCTCTATATAAGGAATTTGTAAATAATCTGAGAAAACTACATTTCCCGAAACATAACTTATTAGAGCAAAGCAGGAAGCAACTAGAATTACTGGTACTGTTGCTAAACCATCTAAACCATCAGTTAAGTTTACTGCATTTGAAGAACCTACAAGTACAAAAACATAAAATGGAATAAAAAACCATCCAAGATTAAATATTAAATTCTTAAAAAAAGGGAAATATAAATTGTCTATTTCGTCTGACGCATTAGAAAAATACAAAATTAGTATTCCAACAATTGCTAAAATTATTTGTATTGAAATTTTAAATTTTGATGAGATTCCATTTGAATTATTATATT
>MDTD01135015.1_pt1 | contig 12392 bp, 8 predicted proteins | sample 811221 | NCBI WGS metagenome assembly MDTD01 (sample SAMN05326646, study PRJNA326480) | marine metagenome | isolation source: seawater | place: Pacific Ocean: South West | collected 2011 | reverse complement strand
TTTTTCTCAAAAATTTTAATCTTAATTTTATCAGGGTAAACTTTCTTAATTTCAAAACTTTCTATTAAATCTATTTGATTTAATTTTTTTTGTAATTTTTCTTTTTTGAAGAATATAAGATTAGATTTGTAGAGAAATGAAATTTTTTTATTTATTTCTCTCTTTTCTACAATATCATTGTTTTCAATTAAAACTTTTTTGATATTGAATTTTGATGTAATTTTGAAATTATCTTGCATTTGATATGTGCTTAAAATTAAAAACATTGCCATGCCAAAAATAAATCGATTTTTCATCTATTTATGCTTGCATCTAAAAGAATTTTTTCAACTAAATTTGTAAATGTAATACCATAATAACTAGCTATTTCAGGCACCAAAGAAAGATTTGTCATTCCAGGTTGGGTGTTTATTTCCAAAAGATAAAAATTATTCTTAAAAAATTTAAAATCAGCTCTCGTTACTCCTTTGCAACCAAGAGCATTATGCGCTTTTTTAGCTAAGCGTAAAACTTCCAAATATTTTTTTTTTGATAAATTTGCTGGCATTATATGTTTGGTTTTTGCTGATTTAGTGTACTTAGCTTTATAATCATAAAATAATCTTTTTGGAACAAGCTCGATAGCCCCAAGAGCAGATTTACTTAATACTGCTGCTTGAATTTCTTGCCCCCCTATGTATTGTTCAAATAATAATTGGTTGTAGTGTTTATAAAGCGTTTTTGATGATTTAAGTAATTCATTAATATCTTTACAAATTTTAACACCTAAGCTTGACCCTTCATTAATTGGTTTTACAACAATTGGAAAAGGTATTCTTTTTTTTTTAATTAATTTTTTTAAAAAACTTACACTACATTCTTCTTTCTTAAGAGCTAAGTATTTTGGAGTTAAGATTTTATTTTTCGAAAAAATTTCCTTTGAAATTAATTTGTTCATTGCATTGTAAGAACTTACTACACCAGAATGTGTATAAGGTATTTTTAAATACTCAAAGTAACTTTGTGCTAAACCATCTTCACCTTCTTTACCATGCAAAGCATTAAAAATAACATCTATTTTTGTTTTATTAATAAGATTAAAATTTTTAAATTTAGGATCGAACAATGAAACTAAATATTTTTTTTTTTTGAGTGCTTTTATACAGGCTTTTCCACTATTTAAACTAATTTCTCTTTCACCAGAATTTCCACCAAGGACTACTAAAACTTTTTTAAATTTTTTTTTTTTACTCACCAATAATTTTAATCTCTAGCTCAAGATTAATTCCTGTTTTATCATTTACTCTTTTTTTTACTTTATTAATAAGTTTTTCGATATCTGATGCTTTAGCTTTACCTTTGTTTACAAAAAAATTACAATGTTTTTTTGAAATTTCTGCGTCACCTTCTTTAAGTTCATCTGAACCTGTCTCTTTTATTAACTGCCAAGCTTTTTTTTCATTACTTATATTCTTAAATGTGCTACCACAGGTTTTAACTTGATTAGGCTGTGTTGTCTTTTTTTTCTCTATAAACTCATTTTGTTTTTTTTCTATTTCTTCTGATGTTTTTGATGCTCCTCTCAAGGTAACTGATGTAATAATAAATTCTCCTGGTAATTCAGCTTTTCTATACAAAAATTTTATTTTTTCTTTTTTTATCTCTTTTTCTACACATTCATTAATATCAATAACATTGATTGATACAAGCGCCTTGGAAATATCGTATCCGTAACATCCGCTATTCATGGCAACTGACCCGCCTATAGAACCCGGAATACATGATAAAAACTCAAGATCTCCTACTCCATTATCTTTTGCAAAGTTTGAAATTTTTCGATCAAGCAATCCTGCTCCTGCTTGAATAGTATTTTTATTTAATAGATTTATCTTAGAAAAATCTGATCCAAGTTTTATCACAACTCCTTTTACACCTTTATCTCTAATCAACGTGTTTGAGCCGGCGCCAAGTATAGTTATTTTGTATTTATTTTTTTTATTTTCTTTTAAAAATTCTATTATTTGTTTTTTGTTGTCAGGTCTAAATAAATATTCTGCGGGACCTCCAAGATTAAACCAGCTATAGTTAGAAAGCTTTATATTATTTGAAATGCTATCACTAAATTTTTTAATTAATTCTTGATCTTGACTCATAAATAATTTTTTAAATCTCGCATATATTTAGATATTTTACCTGCACCCATACCTATTATTATTTCATCATTTATTAAATTTTTTTTAAAATATTTTTCAATTTCTTTGTACTCTTTTATGATTATTACCTGAGTTTTAGATAGTTTAGATATTAATTTTCCGAATTCTTCAATACGAAAATAAGAATTTTTTCTTTCTCCGGCTGCGTAAATCGGACATAGAAGAACTAAATTAGATTTTGAGAATGACTTTGCAAAGTCTTTTTTCAAAGTTAATATTCTAGAATAACGGTGAGGTTCAAAAACAGATATGATTTTTCTTTCGTTATAAACATTTTTAACACCTTCGAGAATTGACTGAATTTCAGTAGGATGATGGGCATAATCATCATAAAAATCATTTTTATTTATTGTAAAAATTTTTGTCATTCTTCTTTGAACGCCTGAAAATCTTTTCAATGATTTTTTTATAACATTTTGATTAACTCCTAAGTTGAGGCAAACTGTAATTGCAGCGGCTGCATTAAGAACATTATGTTTCCCTAGAAGTCTTAATTGAATATTTTTTATCTTTTTTATTTCTTTTTTATTGTCTTTGTAACTTAAATCAAAGAAAGAAAAATCAACTTTATATCTTATATTTGAAATTTGATAATTAGATTTTTTATTTTCTCCATAGGTAAGAATATTTTTATTTTTGATTTTATTAAATATCTTTCTTATATTGTTGTTATCTAGACACAATATTGATTTACCTGTAGGAGGAGTTTTTTCAATAAATCTCAAAAATGCTCTTTGTAAATTTCTGAAATTTTTGTAAAAATCTAAATGCTCATAATCTATATTTGTGACTATAGAATAATTTATAGGTAGTTTGAGAAAACTACCGTCAGACTCATCCGCTTCTAGTATTGCCCACTCTCCTTTTCCTAATTTAGCATTAGTATTTAGAGAATTTATAACGCCCCCATTGATTATTGTAGGATCAAGTCTTTGATCAGATAAAATTTTTGAAACTAAAGATGTAGTGGTAGTTTTTCCATGGGAACCAGTAATGATAATGTTTTTTTTAAGTGAAACTACATCTGCCAAAACTTCGGCTCTTGAGTAAATTGGTATTTTTTTTTCTTTAGCGTATCTTAATTCATCATTGTTATTTTTAATTGCTGAAGATTTTACAATTATAGTCGAGTTTTTAACATTCTTTATTGAATGACCAATAAAAACTTTAATACCTAACCTAGAGCAACTTATAGTATTTTTATTTTTAATTTGATCACTTCCCTGAATTCTAAATCCCATATTTTTCATGATTTGAGCAAGACCACTCATTCCAATGCCACCAATGCCAACAAAATGTATTAGTTCTTTTTGACCCAAATTAATTTTTTTCATTAGCTAATTTTCTTAATATTTGGTTGATATTGTCATAGACTTTTTTGTCAGAATATTGTCTTTGGTGATTTTTAATTTTTAATAATATTGAACTATCCTCATTAATCTCATTAATAAGATTAAATAGTTGGTTTTCTAAATCTTTTTCCTCTATTAAAAAACCAAATTTTTTGTGCTTATAATAATAAGCATTTTTAAGCTGATGATTATCCGCAGAAGTTGGGAGTGGTACAGATATAAAAGGTATATTCGCATTAACTAACTCTGCCAACATTGATGCTCCAGATCTTGTTATTGCAAAATCAACTTTTGAAAAATAATCAATTAGTCTCTCACTAAAATTGAATGTTTTAAAATCAATTTTATACTTGGAATAATACATTTTTAAAGACTCAGTTTGATTTATTAAACAATGTTGATAAAGTTTAAGAGAAATACCCTTATCTAAACATTTTCTAAAAATGTTTGGTAGAGTTTCAGCAAAAATTTTGGCTGCTTGACTCCCGCCGAGTATAAGAATCCTCACTTTTTTTTCATCTTTTTTAACATTGGTCTTTGAAAAATTTATAATTTCTTTGTTAATAATGTTGCCAATTTCAAAAATCTTATGACTATATTTACTCGGTATTCCCTCTAAATTTTTGTTTGAAACAAACAATATTCTAGCGAATGGTAATAAATACTTATTAGCCTTTCCAATTATTAAATTATTTTCATAAATTATGAATTTAATATTTAAAATGCTAGCAGCGATACATGTTGGAAATGAAGCATATCCTCCCATGCCAAAAATTAGTTTTGGTCTATTTAAAATTAAAAAAATTAATGATCTCAAAACTGAGTAAATAATAATAGTAAGTGAATAAAGTAAAAATAATACATTTCCTTTTTTGATCGGCGATGAAGGGATAATAGTTGTTTTAAATTTTTTAAGTTTTTCCAAATATTTATTTCCTCTTTTGTCTGTAATTAAATGAATATCATAATTTTCATTTGTTAAATGTTCAGCCAAATGATATCCAGGAAACACGTGACCACCTGTTCCACCAATTGCGATTACAACTTTTAATTTTTTACTCATAAAGAAAAGTTTTGTTTTTAGTAAAATTTAATATTATTCCTGCAAGTATAGAGCTTCCAATAAGAGATGATCCTCCATAACTTAAAAAAGGCAGTGTCATGCCTGTAGTTGGTATTAAACTTGTATTTACTCCAACATGTATAAATGTTTGAAAAATTAATAGGGCCGCTAATCCACAAAGAGAAATTTTGATTAAACGATCCTCTTGATTTACACAATTTTTGATTATTCTAAATGAAATATATAAAAAAATTGAGATAATAAAAATTGATATAATAGAGCCATACTCTTCTGAAATTATTGCTATTATGTAATCTGTATGTGCTTCAGGAACACTTTCTTTTAAAATACCTTCTCCCATTCCTTGCCCTTTAAGACCTCCAAGTTTTATTGCGTCTAAAGCTGAGGAAGATTGAAACTTGTCACCTTTAGTTGGGTCTATAAATGATACTAAACGATTTATAATATACCCAAATTTTTCCGGCATTAGTAACAATAATGAGCTTATTGCGATTAAAAAAAATAAAAAAAAACTTAAAATGTAAATTAAATTAACACCTGAGATAAATACTGTAGCAACCCAAGTGCCAATTAACAAAATTGATTGACCTAAATCAGGCTGATCAATTAGAAGAATAATAACTAACGATAATAATAAAAAACTTAAAATATACTTTAACCTAGAATTTTCTAGTTTTTCCAAAGTTAAAATTTTTACAGTAACCAGAATAAAAAAAGGTTTCAATATTTCGATAGGTTGCAACCTAAAAAAATAAAAATCTAACCATCTTTTTGCTCCTTTAACCTCGACTCCAATGATTGGAACCAATGCTAAAAATAAAAAAGAAGTGAGGAATAATGGAATTACAAATTTTTTTAGAATTGATGTTTCAATAATCGAAATAAAAATCATTAATATTAAAGATAAAAAAGTGAAAATTAAATGTTTTGAAAAAAAGAAATAATAATCTTTATTTAAACGTTCACCAGCTAATGATGAGGTTGAAGAAAATGAAAAAAATAATCCGAGAGAAAATAAAATTAAAAAACAGAAAAAAATTTTTTTATCAATATTTCTCCAGTAATTTAAAAATTTAATATTTAAGACTTTTTCTGGCATAAAATTTACATAGACTTTTAAATTTATTTCCTCTTTTTTCAAAATTCAAAAATTGATCATATGATGCTGAGGCTGGGCTCAATAAAATTATATTTTTTTTTTTGTTATAAAATTTTATATCTTTAAAAATTTCTAAAATTGTTTTTTTAAGATTTTTAGTAATTTTAAATTTCACTTTGTTTTTTAGTTGTTTTGAAAAAAAATTAGTATTTTTTCCGATAATGTAAGATTTAATAATATTTTTTTTTAGGGAATTTAATTTAATATTATCTCCTTTTTTTGGTAGCCCACCAACAATCCAGAAAATATTTTTTAAATTTTTTAATGCATACTTAGTAGACTCAAATGAAGTAGCTTTTGAGTCGTTGACAAAAATACAATTTTTCTTTTTCAGAAAAATCTCATATCTATGAGGCAGACCGATGAAAGTATTTAGTGAATTAAATAAAGTCTTTTCATTAATTTTAAATATCTTTGAAAATGCAAATACGTGGGACATATTTTCATCATTAATATCCAAATTTAAATAAGAATTTTTAATTCTATACTTTTTTTTTCTGTACTCATTAATTTTAGGAATAATCAATTTACCAGATAATTTTTTCTTAATAAAAATTTTTTTAAGACTATCATTTATGAAAGCATATTGATTTATTTTCTGTTGATTAAAAATTTTAAATTTTGAGTCTATATAGTTTTTCATATTACCATGCCAATCAAGATGATCATTTGATATATTTAGTAAAAAAGCGTAGTCAGGTCTAATATATTTTGAGTAAGCTAATTGGAAAGAGGAAGCTTCAATTATTAAAAAATTTTTTTTTTTAATTGCAAGACTCAGAAGTGGTGTTCCGATGTTCCCACCTAATAATGGTTTGTAACCAATTTTTTTTAAAACATGATATAATATTTTACACGTAGTTGATTTTCCATTTGTCCCGGTTACTACTATACTTTTATAAAATCTTTTAAATAAATAAACTAAATCAATGTCAGTAATTATTTTATGCTTGTACTTTAAAAGCAATCTTCTATTTTTTGAATTATTTAAATTTACACCTGGACTTAATATTATATGACTTGCATCTTCTAAAGATTTATTCAAATTTCTCGATCTTTTTTTTTTAAAAAGGTTTTTGTTTTTGTCATCCCAGACTTGATAGTTTCTTAAATTATGTTTTTGAAAAAACTTAATTACTGACTGACCTGTCAGACCTAAACCGTAAATCAAAAATGAAAGTTCGTTAGAATTATTAAATGAAAGCATTAACTACCTTAGTTTAAGTGTTGCTAAGCCAATTAAAGCCAGGATTATAGCTATAATCCAAAATCGAATTACAATAGTTGATTCAGCCCATCCTTTTTTTTCAAAATGATGGTGGATCGGTGCCATTTTAAATATTCGTTTTCCTGTTAATTTAAAAGATATTACTTGAATAATTACAGAAACAGTCTCTAATACAAAGAGACCACCAATTATCGCCAATACAATTTCATGTTTAACAATTATGGCAATAGCAGCTAATGACCCTCCCAGAGAAAGAGAACCTGTGTCACCCATAAAAATTTTTGCTGGTGGCGCGTTGTACCAAAGGAATCCGAGACAAGAGCCAACTATCGAACCACAAAAAATTGAGAGTTCTCCTACATCTGGAATATATTGTATTTGGAGATATTCAGAAAAGATTGTATTTCCAACGACATAAGAAATTAGTGTGAATGAGATAGCAACTAGCATGACTGGGACTGTTGCGAGACCATCTAATCCATCTGTCAAGTTTACTGCGTTTGATGAACCAATTATAACGAATAAACTAAATGGGATAAAAAATAGGCCCATTTGTAAAACAAGATTTTTAAAAAAAGGAAAGTATAGATAATTTAAATACTCATGATCAGAAAAGTTAATTAAAAAAAATAAAGTTAGTGATCCTATTATTAATTGGCCAAAAAATTTATACTTTGATTTTAATCCGCTTGAATTTTTATATCTAATTTTTAATATGTCATCTAATAGTCCTAGACCCCCTAGACTTAGTGAAACAAAAATGAGAGTCCAGACATAAACATTTGTTAGATCTGCCCAAAGTAAGGTGCTTAATATTATCCCTATGATTATTATTACACCTCCCATCGTTGGTGTTCCAGACTTTTTTACAATATGGTCTATTGGACCGTCCTGCCTAATAGGCCCAGCGATCATTCTTTCAGAAAAAATTTTTATTAAAGGACCGCCAATGATAAATACTATCACTAAAGAGGTCATGACTGATAAACCTGTTCTAAATGTTAGATATTTAAAAACATTAAAAAAAGAATATTGATCTACTAAAGATGTAAAAAAATGAAATAACATTATAAACCTTTTATCATCCTTTTGCTAAAATTACTTAACCCGGTTGCATTTGACCCTTTAATCATCAGATAATCGTTATTAGATATTATATTTTTTAATGTAAAATCTATGTCTGCCTCCTGCTGAAAAATATTACCTCTTTTTTTTATATTAATATTTTTATAAGTTGTAAGAGTTTTGATGCCTTTAATAAATACTTTATCAATATCAGAATTGTTAATAACTTTTGATAAATTTTTATGTAAGTCATCAGATTTTTTTCCAAGCTCGAGCATATCTCCAAGTAATAAGTATTTTTTAAAATTTTGTTTTTTAATTGCATTAAAATTATTTATTGCATTTTGTAATGAGAGTGGGTTTGAATTATAGCTTTCGTCTATAAGTTTAAACTTCTTCTTATATCTTAAAATATTATGAATTTTACCTCTTCCCTCAGTTGGTTGAAGGTTTTTAAAAATTTTTGATATTTCACTTAAATTTAGATTTAATTTTTTTAAAACAGCTATTGAAGAAAGAATGTTATAGATGTTCAAATCTTTCGTTTCTAAATTTAAGAATTTATTGTCGACTTTAACTAACATTTTTATATTCCTTGAGTTTCTAATTATTTTTGTCGGATAAATGTTTGATTTTTTACTCATTCCAAATGAGATAGTTTTGATTTTTTTTAATTTTGCTTTGCTCTCTAAAAAATTAAAATATTTATCATCTCGATTTAGAATTATTGTTCCATTTTCTTTAATGTTATTAATTAACTCGCTTTTGGCATCAGCTATACCTCTTAAGTTTCTAAAATTTTCAATATGAGCCTCACCAATATTTGTTATTAAACCTATATCTGGCTTTATCATTTTAGAAAGTGCATTAATCTCTCCAGCTTTGCTCATACCAACTTCAAATACTCCATATTTATGTTTTATCTTTAAATTTGATAAGCTTAAAGGAACTCCAAAATGGTTATTATAAGATTTTGGGGATGATAAAGTTTCACCAAAATTTTGTAATAAATCTTTTAAAAGATTTTTCAGTGAAGTTTTACCCGCGCTACCTGTAATCGCGATAATTTTTGCTAAAGAATTAATTCTTTTTTTTAAAGCAAAATCATTTAAAAAATTAATCACATTTTTTACTTTCACTGTTTTATTTTTAAAATTTTTAATTATTCTAGAAGATATAATAAAACTAGCTCCTTTTTTTAAAGCCTGGGATATATAATCAGCCCCATCATTATTTTTTCCTTTAATTGTTAAAAATAAATTTTTTTTTCTGACCTCTCTTGAGTCGATAGCAAGTCCGTGAAAATTTTTAGTTACTTTTGCTTTTAAAATATCTGTAAAAATTTTTTTATTTAGTAGATAATCATTATTTTTCTTTTTAAACGATCTTTTCAACTTTATTTTTTTTATTTTTTTTTTATCTGAAAAGGTAATTATCTTATTTTTATAAATTTGTTGAGTTTCATGACCTTTGCCAGCAACTAAAATTATTTCATTTGGATCCGCGTTAACAATAGCAGCTTTAATTGCTTCAAATCTATTCTCAATGTTAAAACAATTTTTGTTTTTTATGTTCTTAATAAGCTGTTCTCTAATTTTTTTAGGATTTTCGTTTCTAGGATTGTCATCTGTTATATATATTTTTTCACAATATGAGCTAGCTATTCTAGCCATTAGGGGTCTTTTTTTAAAGTCTCGATCTCCCCCGCAACCAAAAACTAAAGAAATTTTGTGATCCTTATTTTTTTTTAATGCTTTTAAAGATTGAAGCAACGCATCTGGGGTGTGAGCAAAATCGACAAATACTTTTATGTTATTTGGAAAAGATTTTATATATTCTAATCTGCCGCTCACAGCTTTAATTCTTTTGATTGTACTAAAAATTCTTTTTTCGCTTAATTTACTTAATTTTGCAGCAGCTATTGCCATTGATAAGTTGTTCAATTGAAAATTATTCATTTCTAATTTTAATTTGCTTGTTAATTTTCTTTTTATTGGGTTAATATCGATTATTTTTAATTTATTTTTTTTTGAGATTTGTTTTAATTTAGAAAATTCTTTAATTGTCGTATCTGTAATAATTGATTTCTTGTGAGGTAAAATTTCCTTAAATAAACGCAACTTGGCATTTAAATACGAGCTCATCGTTTTATGATAATCTAAGTGATCTTGGCTAAAATTTGTAAAAATACCAGCATTAAAATTCAAACTATCAAGTCTTTTTTGATCTAAACCGTGACTAGATGCTTCAATGATAACATTATTAATTTTATTGTCTTTAATTTTTTTAAGAGCTTTATGTAAAAAAATTGGATCTGGTGAAGTTAAATTTGATTTAAGCACCCTGTTCTTATATTTTATTCCCAACGTACCTATTGAAGCTACTGGGATATTACTTAGATTTAAAATTTGATAAAAAAGATCAGCAACTGAGGTTTTACCATTAGTTCCTGTGACAGCTATTATATTTTTTGGTTTTGAACTATAAAATTCTGAGACTGTCTTGCTCAGAAAGTATCTCACATCAGTTTGCTTTATAATTGGAGTGTCTTTATATTTATATTTACAATTCTTTGAACAAACAATAGCAATAGCTCCTTTTTGAATAGCTTGATCAATAAATTTTTCACCATTTCTATTGTTGCCCTTTATTGCAAAAAAAATATAATTTTTTTTTACTTTTTTACTATCTGTAGTTATTCCTTTAATCTTTATATTTTTTTTTAATTTCGGTAAATTTTTAATTAGTTTTTTCAGCAACATATTGATTGTTAAAATCATTATTTTTTATGGCTAAAATAGGTCCAATTTTTTCTATTATTTTGCCAGCTACATAAACAGAATTCCATCCGGCCTCATTTCGAAATCCTTTGATTTTAATTCCTTTGTAATTGTAAATTAAGTCTTTTGCTACTTGTGGATTTTCTAACATTACTAGTAAACCGTATTTAGGTTTATTTGAGGGAAAAATTGATATGAAAGTATTTAAATTTTCATTTTCATTTTTGTAGTTTTGGGATGTACCTGTTTTACCTCCAACATAGTATCCATTTTTATCTGCGAAATGAGCAGTGCCTTCTTTTTCAGTGACAACTTTTCTTAAAATTTTGACAATACTGCTACTAGTCTTTTTTGAAATAAGTCTACCATAAGTATTTTTATTATTTTTCCTAACTAAACTTGGTTTGATAATTTTTCCCCCATTTACCAGAGAAGAGTAAACAGCTAATGCTTGTATAGGAGTGGTGGTAATCCCATGCCCATAAGACACTGTTTCTAATTTACATTTATTCCAATCAAAATAAATAGGTTTGCCAACTTCCGCTAATTGAATTTCTGGATTTTTTAGCAAACCAGAATCCTCGATAAATTTCTTAAAATTTTCTTCGCCAATTTTTCGCGCTAAAAGTAGCGTACCAATATTTGATGACCTAATTAAAATATCTTCCACTGATAAATTTTTTGGAAATTTTTTAATATCTGAAATATTGTATTTAGAGCACTTTATTGAACTAGGAATATCTTCTATCACGGTATGTGGTGTAACAAGTTTATTATCCAAAGCTAGTGCTACTGTAAAAGTTTTAAAGATTGAACCTAATTCGTATACGCCTTTAGTAATTTTATTTATATATTTTTTATCACCGATTTTTTCTCTTAAATTTATATCAAAATCTGGAAGAGAGACTAATGATAAAATTTCTCCGTTCTCAACATTCATCAGCACAGCCGCCCCTCCTTTTGCATTAAAAGTAATTAAAGACTCTTGAAGCTCTTTCTTCACTAGATATTGAATATTTGTATCTAAGGTAATTTCTAATGGTTCATGTATTAATTTATTATTTCTTAATTGTTTATCAAAATATTTTTCAACACCTGATATGCCAAAATTATCATAATCAACCTGACCAATAATATGACTATACAAATTTGCATGAGTATAAATTCGAGACTGAAAAGGCTCAAAAATTATTGCTTTTTCTCCCAGGCTCCACAATTTTTCTTTTTCATTTTGATTAATTCTTTTTTTTAAGTAGAAATATTTTCCATCTAATAATTTTTTTTCTATTAAGTTAAATTTCAAATCAGGAAAATTTAATTTCAATTTTATCAAAAGATTTTGTTTATTCTTTACTAATTTTGGATTGATAGCTGCGTGATACGATTTGATATTTTTAGAAATTAATATTCCATTTCGATCAACAATGTCTCTTCTTAAAGTGACTAATTTTTGTTTTGATTCTTCATACTTAAATATCTCTACTTTATTTAATGATACTTGAATTATTCTAATACTAAAAATTAAAATTAAT
>MDTD01133788.1_pt1 | contig 12393 bp, 11 predicted proteins | sample 811221 | NCBI WGS metagenome assembly MDTD01 (sample SAMN05326646, study PRJNA326480) | marine metagenome | isolation source: seawater | place: Pacific Ocean: South West | collected 2011 | reverse complement strand
TATATTATATTAAGCTAGAATAGTTAATACAATACTCAATTGTCAATTAACTTGATTGGATCTTCTTTAAATTAATATTATTTTATAAAGATTAAATTCTAGGTGGTTTGTATCCACTATCAGCCGCTATAGCTTTTTCCATCCCGCGCAAAAGCTCCTCTTCAGACATTCTCTCGTTGTCTTCTTCTATTTGCTCTATTGTGTCACCAAATATTTTTGTATCAAGGGGCTCGACAGATGGTGCTGCGTCTTCCTCGGGCTCATCTACTTCGACATGTTTTTGAAGTGAGTGAATCAGTTCTTCCCTCAAGTCTTCGGGGGTAACCTGGTTATCTGCAATTTCTCTTAGTGCAACAACTGGATTTTTATCATTATCCCTAGCAACAGTGATTTGTGCTCCGCCAGCAATCATTCTTGCCCTGTGACTTGCAACCAACACCAGATCAAATCTGTTGGCTACTTTTTCAATACAATCTTCAACTGTTACTCTTGCCATTTAGATACTCCTTGAGTATAAGACTTACATTTTTTTTTGATAAATATCAATTTAAAAATAAGGTTTACCCTTCTTTCTTTAGTAGTCTTTGCCTATTTCTATCCCAGTCTCTCTTTTTTTCCGTCTCTCTCTTGTCGTATAACTTCTTGCCCCTTGCCACCGCAATCTCTAGCTTGGCACGACCCTTGGCATTAAAATATATTTTTAGGGGTATAATGGTCAGCCCTTTTTGTTCTACATAACCTTGTATTTTTTTTATCTCTCTTTTATGCAGGAGAAGCGTTCTTATTCTTTTTGGGCTTATAGCCCTGTTAGACGAATTTTTATATTCGTCTATATATAGGTTATGGATTTGAATTTCACCATTGTTTTGCGCAGCATAGGTATCCGTTATATTAATCTTACTCATTCTCAACGATTTTACTTCAGACCCTGTGAGAACTATACCAGCTTCCATGGTATCGATGATTTCGTAATTAAATCTTGCCTTTCTATTTTGGGCAATAATCCTACTATTCTTCTCTGGCATTGAACCTAATTCTATAAAATACCTGCATGGATCATGGCGTCCTTGACAGCGCCCTGTGTTTCCGAAGTGACACCTACCAATGGCAGTCTGACAACATCTTCACAATAACCCAAAAGACTTAACGCATATTTTACTGGAGCCGGGCTAGTTTCCAAGAATAACGCTTTGTGCAATGGTATCAATTTATCTTGTATGGCTAGTGCTTTTTTGAAATCAAAAGATAAACAGGCATGTTGTAAGTCGGCACATAGTCTTGGTGCAACGTTTGATGTTACTGAGATACACCCACTACCTCCATGGGCCATCAATGCTAAGGCTGTCATATCCTCACCGGATAATTGAATAAAATCTTTACCAATCACTTGCCTTTGTAAGCTAGTCCTAGAGATATCAGCAGTTGCGTCTTTGACGCCAATAATCTTATTAAGTTTTGATAATCGTGCCATCGTTTCAACCGACATATCGACAATACACCGTCCCGGTATATTGTATATTATTATTGGTATGCCAGATATGTCATTGAGTTTTTTGAAATGCTGAAACATTCCTTCTTGAGTTGGCTTATTATAGTACGGGGTAACAACAAGAGCCGCATCCGCTCCAACTGATGAAGCGTGCTCAATAAAGTCGATTGCCTCATCTGTATTATTTGATCCTGCACCCGCAATTACTGGTACCTTCTTATTCACAGCCTTGACGCATGTTTCTATGACAATTTTATGCTCTTCATGGGATAATGTTGGTGATTCACCGGTTGTTCCAACAGGCACAAAGCCATTTGTTCCATTTTGTAACTGCCAATTTATGTGTTTTGTAAAATTAGCTTCATCAAATGCTCCGTCCGGTTTGAAGGGTGTAACTAATGCTGTTATTGAGCCACTTAACATAATTTTTTCCGTTATAATTATTTAATAGTATAATATTATTACAATATACAATTTTAATTTTTTAAATCAATGATATCAAATATGGGTCATAAAACTAAAAGATTTGATTTTTTATCTTTAAACCCATGCTATTTTACATGCATATGGCTGATATTTCTATTTATTTTTACGTATCAAAACTCTGCAAAGGCTAATTTAGCCTTACCAGAGCTAAAGCCTTCAATATTTGACCTTACAGGGGAACGCTTCTTAATTCCAAACACAGAGAAATCAGATCTTCTTTTGATGGGTTTTAAGCTTCCAGAATATGCCAATTTCTATGACTACTTTACGAATAAGGCACATCTAGTTATTGATAAGGACTCGAATGATACAATCAAAAATCTACATATAAGCAGCGAGTCCGAATTATTAAACAGGATCATCACTTGGTACCACCTACGTTCGCCTCATACAAATCCGAATGTTGCCGAGATGTACAAGTTCATTCAAAATAATCCTTATTGGCCTGATCTTAATATTATTAGAGAAAAAATAGAGGAAAATCTCTACAAAAGTACCCATGATACGGTTTTTATCCGCGATTATTTTGATAAATATCCACCATTAAGTGGAGATGGAAATCTCGCTCTTTCTATCTTAAAATTTCAGCTTGGCGAGTATAAACTTGCAAAAATTCATTATGATAAAGCATGGCATAGAATGAAATTATCGCAGAGATCGAAAGATATTTTTACAGAATTTTGTAAAATCTGTATTTCGAAAAAAGATCAAATAATTAGATTTAATAGGATGTTGTACCTTGGTGAAATGAAAGAGCTTCAAAATACCGCAAAAGAAATTAGTGATGAGTATCTTTTATTAGCAAAAATTGCTCAAAAACTTGACGAAAATAAACGTGTTTCAAGTCAAGATTTCATTAAAATTGAGCCATACCTTGGGAATAATTCATCTTTTCACTACCTAAAAATAAAATGGCTTATAGAAAAAGGATCTAACAAGGATGCCTATGAGTACTTTAACAAGTATAAAAATACAATAAATATCTCAAACCCTACACTCTGGGCAGTGCAATCAGAGATATTAGGACGTCGTTTGATTTCACAAAAAAAATATCGAGAAGCATATGAAGTAATGACAATCGATCCTAAACAAAATAATCAAATATTCGCAAACTTGGAGTTTCTCAAGGGTTGGATCGCGCTTCGAGTATTTAAGGATAGCCCAAGAGCTGTTGAACATTTTCAATCTTTTAGCCAGATTAGCGGTAATGATGAGGATCGATCTTCAGCGCTTTATTGGATGGCAAAAAGTTATCAAGCAATTGATAAAAAAAATGAAACTTTTGAATATTTAAGAGAAGCCTCAAAATTTGAAAATACATATTATGGTCTCCTGTCAAAAGCTGAAATTGAGACCAAAGAAATACATGGAGTTCTTAAAAATATATCTACTGAGACAACTATTTATGAGAATAATATTGATCATGAACAGCTATTAGTAATTGAGTTGCTGTGCGCAGTAAATAAAAAATATTTTGCTGCAAAGTTTATAAATAATATATATGAAAAATCAAATGGCACTATCGATCCAAATATTCTGATTGACATTGCAAACAGCAAACACCTCCCGCAAACGTCATTAAGGATAGCCAGAAAAGAGAATTTAGATAATCTAGCGCTTGAGGACCTATATCCTACTGCGGACTTCCCTATCGAAATTTATCCTGATGATAAAGGCTACAAGATAAGAGACTTACTTCATTCCGTTATTAGGCAGGAGAGTGAATTTTCGTCAGAGGCAATTAGTTTTTCTGGGGCAATTGGAATAATGCAAATTATGCCAAACACTGCAAAGATGCTCTCCCGATTAGAAAAACTAGATTATAGCGAAGAACGTTTACTCGGGGACACTCATTATAATATACAACTCGGTACGAGATATCTACTTGATCTGCTCAATAAATTTGAAGGGTCCGAAATATATGCGATTAGCTCTTACAACGCTGGACCAACCAGAGTAAAATCATGGATAAGAAAGAATACAGATTTAGAAATCATTGACTGGATAGAGTTGATCCCATATAGGGAAACTAGGAATTATGTTAAAAGTGTTTTAAGAAATAGATATTATTACAAAATTATGTTGTACACCGATGAGAATAATATTAAATTCTCCTTGATCTAATTTGTAGCCCTTTTTTGGGTCTAACATAATGGAGAGGTGGCCGAGTGGCTGAAGGCGCTCCCCTGCTAAGGGAGTATACGAGAGATCGTATCGTGGGTTCGAATCCCACTCTCTCCGCCATATATAGTTCTGTTATTAATCCATCAAAAAAATAGGATCGCAATGGGGACCTGGAAATAGCTGTTATATGACTTCAAATAGTTTACTTAAAAATAAAAACTTTGTCTTGTTTCTATCAATCCGCTGGTTTTATTCACTTGCCATACAGTCTATAACACTGACCGTAGGCTGGCAGGTATATATCTTAACTGGTAATCCACTTGACTTGGGACTAATTGGACTTGCACAAGTTTTGCCAATATTTTTATTCATATTACCATCGGGGGTTGTTGCAGATAAGTTTGATAGGAAAACAGTTATCACTTTATGTACAGTAGTGCATTTATTGGTGGCAATTTATTTGTTATATTACTCACTTGGGGACCCAAAGAGTATTTGGCCAATCCTAGGCGCTTTACTTGTTCATGGTACAGCAAGAGCAATGTATCAGCCAAGCCTGAATGCTATTTTGCCTAATATAGTAGAGAAGAAACTCTTTCCAAACGCTACGGCTTACAATTCTTCCGTCGGTAAGCTTGGGCACCTTCTTGGACCGCTTGCAAGCGGTATAATTATAGCTTTTTATGACACCAAGGTTTATATTTTTGCAATTGTTTGTCTAGGTATTTCAACACTATCAACATTCCTGTTAAAAAGCCCAAAGAATTCCAATAACCTCAAATCTATTTCCTTATCAGTGGTCATAAGTGGCTTTGTATATGTTTGGAAAACAAAACTTATTCTGGGTACAATGTCTATTGATTTATTTGCTGTTTTATTTGGAGGCATTATGGGAATGCTTCCAATCTTTGCCATAGATATCCTAAAAATTGGGCCTGAAGGCCTAGGTTTACTTAGAACGATGCCCGCTGTAGGGGGTGTATTAACTGGTATTCTTCTAACGCAGCTCCCTCCTATAAATAACGCTGGCAAAAATTTAATTATTTCAATGATCGTTTTTGGCTCAGCAACAGCAATATTTGCTCTATCATCGATTTTATGGCTTTCCCTATTGATGCTATTCATATATGGTGCTGCAGATATGGTTAGTGTCTATATAAGGCAGACAATCATACCGATAATTACACCAGATGATATGAGAGGCAGGGTTGGGGCCGTTCATTCTGTTGCTACTAATAGCTCTAATGAAATTGGAGACCTTCGCGCTGGTATCACTGCGAGCTTCATCGGGATAGTACCGTCTGTATTCATCGGCGGAATAATGACAATTGGGATTAGTTTGCTATGGTCAGCATTATTTCCTGACCTAAAAAAAGTAAAAAAAATGGAAAATCTAGAAACTAAAAAATAATTCTATTCAATTTTTAGAACATCTTCTAAAGTTATAATGAATTCGTCTTTATAGTTTGCGTCCAAATAAAATTCATATCCAATATTTTTAATTTGGTCTGGATGATCTGTATCTTTGATTGAAACCCACGCTCCTGGTGAATATTGATCATTATACATCTCAATATCAATAAAATGTTTACTTGTTGTAATAATTTCAATTATTTTATCGGGCGACTCAATGTAAGTTTCTGCCTCTCGCATATCTCTAAAATCAACCTTTAAAAAACGTCTTAACACACTTCTTAAACCTATTGACGTCCTGGTCTCAACACCTTCAATAAAATCGACCATAATAAATTTATTTGCATCATCCGTGTCGCGGCCAAATTTAAGTGGGGTCCTATTCCCTCGTTGTATTACCATACTGTGAATATTATCAGGTACAAGGTCAAGTAATCTTGTATTAATCCAATTTTTGATGCCATCTGATGCATTAAGATCACCAGTAACTAACCATGACTGGTCTTCATCAGGGCTCCTCAAATATAAACCAAAATCGCCTCTTTTCATAAGATTTGGCTTTCTTTTTCCAAGTATTGCCGAAGCTAATAGGCTACCATTATCACTAAATAGCTCCATGAGGTAAGATTTAGCATCAGGCCCTGATGGGTCTTCAAGATTTAGTCGGCCATGAAGAGAGGCTTTGCTTGTTTTTGGCTCAATTTTGACAGCGTTTGCAATAGCTAAAAGGTTCGCATTAACTTTATTTGTGTCTGCTGGATAGCTATCCTTGTTGACCAACATCCATAATCCATTATCTTTCTTTATTTCAAATGTCTCCCCCGATTGACTCAGTCTTATCAGCGATACATCATTCAAATCATTTTTCAAGTCGTCAAAATAATATTGACCATATGAAGCGCTCTTATCCCACCTTGCATTATTGATACCAGTCAATATAACAAGGCCCATACTGATAAGCGCGATGATAAATAGGCTCAAGGATAGTTTTCTTGACATTTTTCTTAGTCCTTTTCTTCGGATCTGGAGATTTTATATTTACGAACTGCCCAATATAAAATACCAAATGTAAGAAATAGCATTGGTATTCCTGCCATATTTGATATTTTTATTGCATTATTTAAAGCTTCGAGTTCCTGTGCAAGCTCTAATTTTATTGCCCTTAATTCTTTTTGAACATTTTGTGCTTTTTCACGGAATTCGTTAAAGGCATCAAGATCGGATTGACCCAACATAACAGAGCCACCCGCTTTTTTCTCAAGCTCCCTCATACGATTTTGAAGGGCTGCCATCTCATTTGCTAGCGACCGTTCTTTTTCACGAAATATAGTCTCAGACTGGAGTTGTAGATCATTAATTAATACAAATGGCCTATCCATTACACCACGAGCACGTAAGGTAGCAAGGGTTGATGAGTCACTTAAATTTTCAAGGGCATTCACAATAAATGTTGCATTGTTTGCAAAGGGTGTCAGTAAATCCTCTCCAAAATACTCCTTTATGTTAACCCAAAATTGATCCTCTAAAAAATCAACATCCGTAACTATAATAGCATTCACAGTTCCACTTTGAATGTGTTGTGCTTCTGTGTATGTCGGGATATTCTCTAATTCAAGTTTTTCAATAACTGAGTTTGCACCACCCTTTACCCTGACTGATAGGCTATATTTATTATTTGAAGCTTCAAACTCTCTAAGTAATTTATTCAGGTCAGGATTGTCTTTTACCTCTTCTTTTCCAATTAAAGTAGACTGCTCGCTGGTTGTGAATATATCTGTAATTTCTGTTTTATGATCTGGTAACCTCTCAATCACCCCAGCTGTAGTGATATTGATCAAATCAAGACCACTCACAATTGGATCATCTTGGTTTATATATTCACTTGTTACCCCTATAAGAGCGAGGTAGTTGTTGTAAACTCGTTCTCCCCTATCACCCACTTGGGCTGGCCTTGCGAGCTTTAGATCACCTGCAACTTGTTCTGGTATGATTTTAAGCCCCCAGTTTTCCAGTAAATAATCCATTTTTTGATCATATTGAATGCCAGCTGCAACTGTAGTGCTTGGGTCCAGTGCAAGTAAAATATTTCCCCCTCCCAAAACAAATTGATCTATTGTGTAGAGAGCTTGATCTGAGAGATTTAATGGCTGTACAACGAGAATCGTATCAATATCATCTGGTATGGATTTTAATTCTCTGCTGTCCATATTGTAATCTAGTAGTGTGGTAACATCAAAAAATTCATTTATCTGCCCCATGATCTTCCAAGGTGGCACAGCGCCCCCCTGATTATCGAGCACGCCATCAATCCCGAGACCCGCGACAAAACCAATCTTTGGTTTACTTTCCTTCGATAATGAAAATATTCTTGAGGTTAAATCATACTCTAAAAATTCTTCTCTCTCTATATCCATGAAAGGAATTACCTCAACCCCATCTGCTGAGTTGTAAGCTCGTATGCCAAAATATCCATACTCTCCTTGCTCATTTAGCGGAATACCTCGGATATTATCCGCTAAAGCCTGCTCCTCAATTTCCGTGAAAGGTTCGGGATTAAAAGTTGATATTATTAGATTTCCGTCAGATATTTCTTCATATCTTTTTAGCAATGTTTTTATGCGATCCGCAAATAGTTTAAAAGGGGGATAATTCTCACCAAGCCTGCTTGTAAAATAAAATTTTACATTTATTGGTTCTTGTATCGACTGAAGCGTTTGTATTGTACCAGTTGATATTGTATACATTCGTTCTTCGGTCAAATCAAGCCTTTGGGAATTTAAATAGCTATTGACTAATGTATTGACCGATATCAGGATTATAACAGCACTTAGCACACCTACCCAAGTATTAATAATACTATTTTTTCTATTCATAACAGTAACCTATGCTGCTTTCTTAATATTTATAATAATAATATTCAACAACAACCAAAAAACTATAGAAGTGAAGTAGAATAATAGGCTGCGGAGGTCAACGACCCCTTTAACAAATTCATAGAAATGATCTAAAGAGCTCATTGAACTAAATATGGATAATACGTAATTGGGAACCAGACCCTCAATTGCCCCAGTTACTGCCTCAACTCCACTCATTACGAATATGAAGCAGGCAGCAGTACTAATGACAAAAGCAATTACTTGATTTTTGGTCATAGCGGATAGCGCTGATCCGATTGCCAAAAACTGACCAGCCAGTAGCCAGCTGCCGAGATAGCTGGACATAACAACCCCATTATCGGGGCTTCCAAGTATATTGACTGTTATCCACATTGGGAATGTTAATGCAAGTGCAATAGCGATCATAACCCAAGCGGCTAAATATTTTCCGATAACAGCTTCAAACGTCGTAATCGGTAAGGTCATTAATAACTCAATTGATCCAGTTTTCCTCTCTTCTGCCCATAATCTCATTGATATAGACGGAACAAGCAAAACTAATAGCCAAGGGTGACTTTCAAAAAAGGGAAATAAATCAGCTTGACCCCTCTCAAGAAAAGCACCAAGATAAAATGTGAAGGCGGCTGTTAAGCCACAGAAGATTGATATAAAAATATAGGCCAGTGGGGTTGAGAAATACCCTTTCGTCTCTCTTTTTAATATTATGTATATATTACCTAACATCTTTTTTCCTAAACAGTTAATTTCCGAAAAGCTTCGTCAAGAGCTATGTGATTTTGATATATATCTTTCACTGGAAACTTATGATCAGCTATTATTTTTGCGACTTCTGTCAAAATAACCTGGTTCTCCTTTGGGTATATATTTATGTTAACATTGGACTCTGTTTCATTTAAAACATCGATTTTACTAATGCTCGGAATTGTTAGGAGAAGCCTTTTAAGATCCTCAGTACTTTTTGGATCAATTTTTATCATAATTGAGTTATTGCTTTCAACCTTTGATCTGAGCTCTGATGAGGAACCATTTAATACTACATTGCCTTTGTTGATGAGCAAAACACTGGAACAGACGGCATCAACTTCTTCAAGGATATGGGTTGATACAATAATTGCCGTAGTTTTTGATATTTCAGTAATTAATTCACGTACATGATGCTTCTGATTAGGGTCTAGTCCATCAGTCGGCTCATCGAGTATGAGAATTTTTGGCTCATGCATTATAGCTTGCGATAACCCAACTCGCCTTTTGTAGCCTTTTGATAGAGTGTCTATTTGTTGATGCAGTACATGTTTTATTCTTGCCCTCTCAACAGCTTTATCAATTTGTATCGCTCTCTTCTTACCGTAAAATCCTCTAATATCTGCAATAAAATTTAAAAATCCTATCGTTGTCATCTCGCCATATGCTGGCGCACCCTCAGGCAAATATCCAATAAGTTTTTTTGCTTCCTTTGGATTAACTTCCATATCTACACCACAGATAGTAGATGTACCCGAGTCAGCTTTAAGATAGCCCGTTGCCATTTTCATTGTTGTTGACTTACCGGAACCGTTTGGACCAATGAAACCCAGTATTTCGCCAACTTCAACAGTCATTGAAACATCATTCACTGCTTTCAAATCTCCAAAACTTTTATGTAGACTGTCCAAAACTATACGGTTTTCCATTAGCCTTTCACCTTCCTAGTGTCCTTTAAAATCCGGTTTTCTCTTTTCCATGAAGGCTTCTCTGCCTTCTCTATAATCATCACTATCGAAACAGATTTTCGCCATATCTTTTAACTTTTGACGATCTCTAATTTCGGGCCTTAGAACATGCTTAACTGTTTCCTTAGATGCCAGCACAGTTAATGGTGCGTTAGCAGATATCTTATCAGCGATGGAGAGCACTTTATCCTCCAGCTCATCTAATTCACATATCTCATCAACTAGCCCAATTCGATGGGCATCATCAGCGTCAATCATGTCACCTGTAAATAATATTCTTTTTGCATTTGATGGTCCGACAAGCTCAACAAGCTGTCTTAAATTGTCGAAACCATAAGCAAGACCTAATTTTGCAGCAGGAATTCCATATTTTGTATCCTTAGTTGCAATCCGCATGTCACATCCGATAGCTGTGGCAACACCACCACCAACACAATAACCTTCAATCATAGCAAGAATTGGCTTCTTAAAGGAGTTCATTGCATTTGTCATAATTTCTGTTGCCTTAGCATATTTTTCTTCTGCATCATAATTGCTTCTGATATCTTTAAATTCCGAAATATCTGCTCCTGATATGAAAGCCTTGCCACCGGAGCCTCGGATTATAAGTACCCGAACCTCAGGGTCTGAGTCATATCTAATAAATACTTGGGTCATTGCTTCTCTCATTGAAAGCGATATAGCATTTCTTTTATCTGGATTATTGATTATCATCCAACCAATTTTACCGACTTTTCTTGCAATGATTTTGTCTGTGCTTAATTTCATCTGTAAACTTTATATGTAATTTGCTGTAATATATTTATACCACATTTTTTTCTACCAAATCCTTAATAAATTCATCATCAAAACCAAATTCTCTGAGAATTTCTTCGTTGTGCTGACCGAGGTCTGGTGCTGCATATTTTAATTCTTTTGGCTGCCCATATTCAGAGAAATTAACCGGCTGTCTGACAACGTCGAGCTCACCTAGCCTATGATGTTTCACCTTTCTAGTCATGTTTAGGTGTTTAACTTGTTCATCATCAAACATCTGGGCTATATTATTTACAGGGCCACACGGTACGCCAACTTTATTTAATTCATTTATCCAATATTGTGAGGTCTCTTCGATCAGTATCTTTGAGATTATTTCATTTAACTCATCTCTATTCTTTAAGCGCGACTCATCATCACAAAAACGACTATCAGTCAGAAGCTTTTCCGCTCCAACAGCAGTACAAAACCTCTCAAATAGTCGGTCCCCAACAGCACTTAGGTTAATAAGCTTATCGGAAGTTTGAAAGCAGCCCTGAGGTATCCCCGTTGGATGGTTATTCCCAGCCTGTTGAGCAATTTGTTGATTTTGAAGCCATCTCGATGCTTGAAAGTCAAGCATGAAAATACCAGCTTCTAGAAGTGATGTATGAACCCACTGCCCTTGCCCAGTTTTTTCAAGGTTTAATAATGCTAAAAGCACGCCTTGTGCTAGAAACATGCCAGCGCAAAGATCATTTATTGGTATACCAACCCGCACAGGCCCACCACCTGGAAGCCCAGTGATTGACATTAATCCTGACATTCCCTGTATGATCTGGTCTAGACCTGGGCGTTCTTTATAAGGTCCATTTTGACCAAAACCTGAAATACTTCCGTATATTATTTTACTATTGACCTTCTTAATCGAGTCATAATCAATCTTAAGACGATGCTTCACATCAGCTCTAAAGTTTTCAAGTATGACATCACTTTTTTTTGCTAATTCAAGAAAAAGCCGGTAGCCATCATCACTTTTTAAATCGATTGATAGTGATCGTTTGTTGCGTTGTAGATTTTGAAAGTCAAAACCATCCCTTTTTCCAGTTACACTGCCACCTTTCTGACCAGGTTTGTTGGGTGGATTGATCTGGATAACATTTGCCCCCCAGTCGGCAAGTACTCTTGCGGCAGTTGGCCCTGCCCTCGCAATTGTCAGATCAAGTACTGTGTAATTAGATAATGGTAATTCTGGCTTCAATTCTTACTCCTAAAGTATGCGTTCAAGTTACGAATATCTGAAATCTTCATTAGTACAACCAAAAAATGGCTAGATTGTGTTATATATAGTAAAAAAATCAAATATTATCAACCGTGAATGAGTTTTTGTTGAAGAAAAAATTAACAAAAAGTTAAAAAAAAATTTGAATTATTTTTACAGATGTTCTATAACAGTTATTTGACGTTTGTACTAGGTACAATTGTTTACACTAGTGTAAGTGTTTTATTATTAACCTTAAGGGAGGATATGATATGAAAT
>MDTD01150055.1_pt1 | contig 12394 bp, 11 predicted proteins | sample 811221 | NCBI WGS metagenome assembly MDTD01 (sample SAMN05326646, study PRJNA326480) | marine metagenome | isolation source: seawater | place: Pacific Ocean: South West | collected 2011 | reverse complement strand
CGACAACCGATTTAATCTCTCAGCGATCGTGCAGGATCGCGGCGTCGATCAACGCGGCCATCTCGTCGGCCAGCCGGGCCGACCGCAGCGGCCTGCCGTCGAGGGTGTGCACGCGGGCCGCCAACGTGATGCTGGACACCAGCCAAACCCCCTCTGCGGCATAGAGATCCGCCGGGGTCAACGCCTGGTAGTCGCAGTCGTAGCCCTCGGTGCGGGCGACCTCGAACAGCGCCTGCTGAGTGGTTCCTCGCAGGATCGGGTACCAGGGCGGCGGCGTGAGCAGGCAGCTGCGGCCTTCCTCCGAGGTCGTGGCAATGACCACGGTGGAACGGGGCCCCTCCAGGACCTGGCCCTCGGCGCTCACAAACACGACATCCCCTGCACCGTGGCGTTCGGCATGGCGCAGCGCGGCCATGTTGACCGCATACGACAGCGTCTTGGCGCCGGCGAGCAGCCACGGCATGCTGTCGACTCCCGCCGTGGGCAGTCCCCGGTCGAGCAGCACCGCTGCCAGGCCGTGGCGGCGCACCTGCGCCACCCGGTCGGGTACCGGCCCGATGGTCGCGTACGAGGTGCCGGTCGGGTCGTGCTCACGACCGCGGCTGTAGACGAGTCTCAGCACCCCTTCACCGCCACCGTCGGTGAGCCACCGCTCGGTCGCGATCTGCACCGCCGAGCGCCAGCTGGCCAGATCCGGGGCCTGGAGGTCGGCCATGCGGGCGGACTGGGCCAGCCGCGCCAGGTGAGCCTCGAGCAGACAGGGAGCGCCCTGGCGGATCAGCAGCGTCTCGAAGACCCCGTCGCCGCGGACCGCCGCCAGGTCGTCGGCATAAAGCAGCGGCTGCTGTGGATCGTGCAGGCGCCCGTCGAGGGTGACGACGACGCCCGGGGTGTCGGCCATGGAGCAATCGTAGAGTTGAGGGATGTCTGCAGTTCCCGCTCCCGACCCCGGACCCGACGCCGGCGCGGTCTGGCATCACGGTGACCCGTTCGGCGAACAACGCGCAGCCGCCGACGGCGCGGTGGTCATCGACCGGTCGCATCGCACGGTGCTGTCGCTGACCGGCCCGGAACGTCAGTCCTGGCTGCACAACATCTCCAGCCAGCACGTCAGTTCGCTGCCGGAGGGCTCGGTCACCCAGAACCTGAGCCTGGACGGGCAGGGCCGTGTCGAAGATCACTGGTGGCAGACCGAGCTGGCCGAACAAACCGTTCTCGACACCGAGGGATGGCGTGGTGAGGCCCTGCTCGGCTTCCTGCGCAAGATGATCTTCTGGGCGGACGTAACGGTCGAGCCGGCCGATCTGGCGGTGCTGACGCTGCTCGGTCCGGGCGTCGCCGAACCCGAGGTGCTCGCCGTGCTCGGCGTGACGACGTTGCCGGCGGAAAGCACCGCGGTCGCGCTGCCCGGCGGCGGCTTCGTGCGCCGCATCCCGGGCACGATCCCCGAGCTGGACGTCGTCGTACCGACATCCCACGCCGCGGACCTGCGCAAACGACTGGTCGCCGCCGGGGTGCGCCCCGCCGGCGTGTGGGCCTACGAGGCGCATCGGGTCATCGAGCTGCGTCCGCGGCTGGGGGTCGACACCGACGAGCGGACGATTCCGCACGAAGCGGGTTGGATCGGCGGCCCCGGCATCGGTGCGGTGCATCTGGAGAAGGGTTGTTACCGCGGCCAAGAGACCGTCGCACGGGTCCACAACCTGGGGAAACCGCCCCGCATGCTGGTGCTGCTGCACCTCGACGGCGCCGCCGACCGTCCAGCACCCGGCGACCCACTGCTGGCCGCCGGTCGCCCGGTGGGCCGGCTGGGCACCGTCGTCGACCACGTCGACCAGGGGCTGATCGCGTTGGCCCTGGTCAAGCGAGGTCTGCCGGCGGATACGGCGTTGACGACCGGGGGCGAGTCCGCCGTTGCTGCGGCGATCGACCCGGACTCTGTGCCTCCCGCCGACGCGGTCGGCGCGGGCAGGCTGGCCGTCGAACGGCTCCGCGGAACACGGTGAGCAGGACCACAGCACTCGGCGCACCCGGGCCTGCCAGCACCACAGCGTCGGGCACGGTAAGGTGTGGACAGGAAAATAAACACACTCAGATCGGAGCCGCCTGTTCATTGGGCCGCTCCGTTATTGCGCGAGGGGGTTCCCCCATGGGCCGCGGCCGGGCAAAGGCAAAGCAGACCAAGGTTGCTCGTGAGCTCAAATACAGCTCACCGCAGACCGATTTCGAGCGGCTTCAGCGCGAGCTGTCAGGCGCCTCCGACGACGACCGTTTCCACGGCAGCGACGGTGCACCGGACGAAAGCTGGGCAGACGAGGACGACTGGCGGCGCTGATCGAGCGCCGGTCGGCGCTTTGCTGTTCAGAATCTGGGTTGTTCAGAATCTGGGGTGTTGACCCACCAGCTCGGCGCGTGACCCGTCCTTGCTGCCCTTCATGACGGTTCCGAGGGGCCAACAGTTCAGGTGACGCGCGGTCAGCACGGCCAGCGCGCGGTCGGTGTCCTCGGCAGCCACCACGGCGACCATTCCGACGCCCATGTTGAACGTCTTCTCCATCTCGGCACGCTCGATGCGCCCGCGCTGGGCGATCATGCCGAACACCGGTGCCGGCGTCCAGGTGCCCCGGTCCAGCTCGGCCACCAGGCCGTGCGGAATCACCCGCTCGAGATTGCCGGCCAGACCCCCGCCGGTGACGTGGCAGAAAGTCCGCACCTGCGTCTCGGCGGCCAGCGCCAGGCAGTCCTTGGTGTAGATGCGGGTGGGCTCGAGCAATTCCTCACCCAGGGTTCTGCCGAACTCCTCGACGTGCCCGGCCAGATTCATGTGGTCGATCTCGAGCAGCACGTGGCGGGCCAGCGAGTATCCGTTGGAATGCAGCCCGGTCGAGGCCATCGCGATGAGCACATCGCCGGGTTTGACCCGGTCGGGTCCCAGCACGTCGTCGGCCTCCACGACGCCGACCCCGGTCGCTGAGATGTCGTAGTGATCCGGTGCCATCAGGCCGGGGTGTTCGGCGGTCTCCCCGCCCAACAGCGCGCACCCGGCGAGCACGCAACCGTCGGCGATCCCGGAGACGATCTCGGCGACCCGTTCGGGCACGGTGCGTCCGACGGCGATGTAGTCCTGCAGAAACAGCGGCTCGGCTCCACACACCACGAGGTCGTCGACGACCATGGCGACCAGGTCGATGCCGACCGTGTCGTGCTTGTCCATGGCCTGTGCGACGGCCAGCTTGGTGCCCACGCCGTCGGTCGACGAGGCCAGGAGCGGCTCCCGGTAGTCCCCGCGGAGCGCGAACATGCCCGCGAAGCCGCCCAGGCCGCCGCGCACCTCGGGCCTGGTGGCCTTCTGGGCTAGCGGCTTGAAGAGTTCGACGGCGCGGTCACCGGCTTCGATGTCCACTCCTGCCGACGCATAGGAAATGCCGTGTTGTTCGGCGCGCTCGGTCATCGAGACAAAGGTTACCGTTCGGCGACTGCGGCCGGTATGCGCCGGTCGTCAGCCGACGTGACGGGCCAGCCATTCGTTGAGCGGCGCGGCCGCGCGCAGCGCGGTGACCACGCGATCCTTGGCCTTCCGGGTGCCCAGCCACGCACCGACGGGCCAGGATTTCATCATCGCGATGCCTTTGTGGCGCAGCAGCTCGATGCGCGGATGATCCTTGGGAAAGCCACGCGGCGCTGTCTTGAGCACCTCGTGGGCCATCGTCTGATAACCGGCTCGGTGCAGATCGGCGACGATGACCGCCAGCTCGGTACCGGTGTCGTCGGCGTCCACCACGGCGCGGAAGCGCGTCAGCGTCGCCGGTTCGGGCATGTAGAGCCCGCTGCCCACCGACAGGCCGTCGGCGGAGAAGGCCACGTACCCTCTGCCGAGGGTGGCCGCGCAGGTGGTCTTGTAGGGCGTCTTGTCGGCGCTGAACCGCACGTCGCGGTAGGGCCGGAACAGTTTGCCCTCGCCGAACTCGTCGGCCAGTTCGGTCAACAGCTCTTCCATCGGCGCCTTGACCTGCCGTTCGTAGACCGTTTTGTGCTCCTGCCAGAACACCTTCGAGTTGTCGGCCTCGAGACCTTCGTAGAACTCGACGGCTTCGATCGGCCATCCCCGGAACGCCATACCGATCATTGTGGGGTTCCCGCGCGGTTAGTCGGGTGGGGTTGCGGGCAATCCAGGTCCGAATCGGCAACGAAAGCCTCTACAGAGCATCTCGGCGACATCGACGGACGGAGCGGTAGTGACGGCTCAACTTCAGTGCCTGGTGACGGGCGCGACCGGCTACATCGGGGGCCGCCTGGTGCCCGAACTACTCCGCCGCGGCCACACGGTGCGGGCGATGGCGCGCAAACCCGCCAAACTCGACCGCGCCGACTGGCGCGACCAGGTCGAGGTCGTGCGGGGAGATCTGACCGAACCCGAATCCTTGACCGCGGCGTTCCAGGGCATGGACGTCGTCTACTACTTGGTCCATTCGATGGGCACGTCGCGCGACTTCGTCGCCGAGGAGAGGCGTTCGGCGCAGAACGTGGCCGCCGCTGCCAAGGAGGCCGGGGTGCGCCGGGTGGTGTACCTCAGCGGGCTGCATCCGCCCGGCACCTCACTGTCGCGGCACCTCGCCTCGCGGGTCGAGGTCGGCGAGATCTTGATGGAATCGTCCGTGGAAACGGTCGTGCTGCAGGCCGGCATCGTGATCGGGTCGGGTTCGGCGTCGTTCGAGATGGTCCGTCACCTGACCGACCGGCTCCCGGTGATGACCACCCCGAAGTGGGTGCACAACATGATCCAGCCGATCGCCATCGGCGACGTCCTGTACTACCTCGCCGAGGCGGCCACCGCGCAGGTGCCCGAGTCCCGCACCTGGGATATCGGCGGGCCGGACGCGATGGAGTACGGCGACGCGATGCAGGGATACGCCGACGTGGCGGGGCTGCGGCGGCGAGTGATGGTGGTGCTGCCGTTCCTGACGCCGACGATCGCGAGTTGGTGGGTGGGCCTGGTCACCCCGATCCCCTCGGGGCTGGCCCGTCCGCTGGTCGAATCGCTCGAATGCGACGCGGTGTGCCATGAGCACGACATCGACACCGTGATCCCGCGACCGCCGGGTGGTCTGACCGGCTATATCGATTCGGTGCGCCAGGCACTGAGCTCGGAGGGATCCGGCGGACAAGGCGGTCGACGGCACCTGCTGCGGTTCAGTCCCACTGCTCCTGAGTGAACGCCGCTAGGGCCGGCGCTGATCGATGACGCCGCTAGGGCCGGCGTAGTGCCGACGCGTTGTCGTTCTGGGCCTGGATCGGCACCCCGGTGCGTGCCGCGGTGGCCAGCATGTGCTCGATGACGTTCTTCCCCAGGGCGGTCTCGCCGGGCAGCTCGATCGGGTAGTCGCCGTCGAAGCATGCCGAGCACAACCGCGAGGCGGGCTGCTCGGTCGCGGCGATCATGCCCTGCTGCGAGATGTAGCTCAGCGAGTCGGCGCCGATCGCGTGCCGCACCGCTTCGAGTGTCTCCACCTCGTCGGAGTCCGCGTTGCCGGCGTTGGCGATGAGCTCTGCCGGGGTCGCGAAGTCGATGCCGTAGAAGCACGGCCACTTGACCGGCGGCGACGCGATCCGCACATGCACCTCGACCGCACCTGCCTCGCGCAGCATGCGGATCAGCGCGCGCTGGGTGTTGCCGCGCACGATCGAATCGTCCACCACGATCAGGCGCTTGCCGCGGATCACCTCGCGCAGCGGGTTGAGTTTGAGCCGGATGCCGAGCTGGCGGATCGTCTGCGACGGCTGGATGAACGTCCGGCCGACATAGGCGTTCTTCATCAGACCCTGGCCGTAGGGGATGCCGGATTCCTGCGCATAGCCCACCGCCGCCGGGGTCCCCGACTCGGGCACCCCGATCACCAGATCGGCGTCGACGGGCTTCTCCCGCGCCAGCCGCCTACCGATGTCGACCCGGGTGCCGTGCACGGAACGCCCGGCCAGCGTGCTGTCGGGGCGGGCGAGGTAGACGTACTCGAACACACAGTTCTTCGGTGACGGGGCCGCGAAGCGGGTGGAGCGGACGCCGTCGGCGTCGATGGCCAGCAGCTCACCCGGTTCGATGTCCCGCACGAACGACGCGCCGACGATGTCGAGTGCGGCGGTTTCGGAGGCCACCACCCAGCCGCGGTCCAGTCGGCCCAGGGCCAGCGGCCGTACCCCGTAGGGGTCGCGGGCGGCATAGAGGGTGTTCTCGTCCATGAACGTCAGGCAGAATGCGCCGCGCACCGTCGGCAGCAACTCCAGGGCGGCCTGCTCCAGCGACGAGTCCGCGGCGCCGTGCGCGAGCAACGCGCCCAGGATGTCCGAATCGGTGGTGGCGGTCGCGGCCCCGCGGCTGCCCATCAGACCCTCTTCGCGGGCCCGGGCCGCCAACTCGGTGGTGTTGACCAGATTGCCGTTGTGGCCGAGCGCCACTCCGGTGCCCGCCGCGGTGTTGCGGAACACCGGCTGGGCGTTCTCCCAGGTGGTGGATCCGGTGGTGGAGTACCGGCAGTGCCCGACGGCGACGTGACCGTGCATGGCGGCCAGTGTCTGCTCGTCGAAGACCTGGCTGACCAGACCCAGATCCTTGAACACCAGGACCTGCGAACCGTCGGCAACCGCGATGCCCGCCGCTTCCTGCCCACGGTGTTGAAGCGCATACAGCCCGTAGTACGTGAGCTTCGCCACTTCCTCACCGGGCGCCCACACCCCGAAAACGCCGCATTCTTCTCTGGGCTCGTTGTCTACCTGCTCGGCGTGCTCAGCGGCCTCAGTCAACAGTGCTCCCTGGGGGCGGTGGGTGACGGGACCCAGTCTACGGTGAACAGCTGGAAAACGCGGAATCGACGGTTCGCGATTCCCGGAGTCGGGCCAGGACTCCAGCCGGACTCCGTTGGCGGGATGTCATTTTCGTCACTCACCCGGGCAGACGGACCAGCGGCAGCGACGCCGCGATCTCGGTGGCTCGGGATCCCGACAGGGTCAGCCCGCCCGCGTCGCCGGCATCGGACACCGTCAGCAGGCCGGTGGCGAGCCGCAGCCAGGTCCTCGGGTCGGTTTCGACCACGTTCGGCGGGTTACCCCGGGTGTGCCGGGGGCCCTCGATGCACTGCACTGCCACGAACGGCGGGATACGGACTTCGACGGCTGCGCCTGGCGCCAGGGCCGCCAGGGTCCTGGCGGTCAGACGGACCGCGTCGGCGAGTTGCGCGCGGTCTGGGGCCGCGGCGGTGTCGTCGCGCAGCCAGTCCGCCAGCGCTGCCACCGCGGCGCGGGTGGCGACGGGGTCGACGTTGCGAGGCACAGCCACAATCTAGAGAACCGGATGAGGATGTCACGCACGAGCGCGACGTCGGCGCTGAACAGCCAGCGCAGCAACGGCTCCGGCCTCGTTGACCGCCAGATGTGCCAGCATCGGCGCGGCGACGCTGGTGGACCTGCCGAACAACCACGCGAAGATCCAGCCGGCCGTGCCGGTGGCCAGGACCGTGAGGACCACCGGCTGCCCGGTGGCTCGCGCGTCAGGCACGTGCGAGAGGCCGAATGCGGCCGCAGCAAAGGCCCGGCCGGCGGGTATGCCGAACACGCGGGCGGCCAGGATGCTCAGGCTCGCCCGGTACGCCACTTCTTCGGACCACACGGTGCCCACGGGGATGCGCACCAGCAGCCAGTGGCTGACCGGAGTCGGCAGCTTCTGCACCGCCATCCCCTCGCGCACGGCGGGGATCGCGGTGCCGACCGCGACCGCGAGCACCACCGGCGCCGCCGCCGAGGCGCCCCAGCGCAACCCCGACCACAGCGCAGGCGGCCGCAAACCCAGTGGGGACGCGCCGCTGAGCCCCCACACGGTGGTGCCGAACAACACGTGGGGCAGCGGATGCCAGCGCGCCGGAATCCGCGACGTCACGAACTTCCACCCGATCAGCGCCGCGGCGAGGCCACCCACACCCACCCATTGCCGCGTCATTCGCCGCCGATCATTTGCTGCTGCCGACGGGTTCGGTCGCTTCGAGCGCGGTGCGGATGCGCTCGGTGTCCGACCGACTCCAACCGTCGGGGGCCGCGACACCCGCCCATCCGTCGACGATGAAGTCGCCGTAGTTGTGTCCGTGTCCGCCGGGGACCGACACCGCGTTCGTCAGATCTGCGGCGACCTGCCAGAACGTGACGATCGGGTACCACCGCATGGAGGCGGTGCGGTCCCGGCCCGCCGGCTCGGACAACCAGTCGGGACGGGTGAACAGCAGGTCCTGCGACCACCAGACGATCGGATCGGAGGCGTGCTGCAGGAACAGCACGCGGGTGCCCTCCCAGGGTGGTGCGGTGTCCGCTGCGATCGCGGCCGCGTCGTTGCCCTGGGAGAACCGCACGGTGCGGCCGTCGTCGTAGCGGGGTTCGACCTCCGGCGTGCCCGGGTCGCGGCGCACAGTCAGGCCGTGCCAGAGCGGGCTGGCGTTGGGCGGCCCCACCCACAGCACCGACGAGAAACCCATCCGGGAGATGTCGGGCAGCCAGTCGAACGCGCCCTGCCCGGCCATCGATCCCAGGCTTTCGCCGTAGAGCAGCAGCTTCGGGCGCTCGTTGTCGGGCAGCTGCACCCACCGGTCGTGGATGGCGTCGATCATCATCCGGCCCGCCTCCATCGACTTCTGTTGGTGGGCAAGGAAAGAGATCCAGCTGGGTAGATACGAGTACTGTGAACCGACGATCGCGCTGTCGCCGTTGTACATCATCTCGATCGCGGCGGCGGCGGTCGGGTTGATCCAACCGGTACCGGTGGTCGGCACGATGACGAGGACCTCCCGCTCGAACGCGCCGGTCCGCTCGAGCTCGCTCAGCAGCACCGCCATGCGGGCTTCGTCGGACTCGGCGGTCTGCAACCCGGCGTAGACGCGGATGGGCTCGGTGGCCGGGGCGCCGTTGAGCCGGGTCAGCTCGTCGGCGTGCGGCCCGCTGGCCACGAACGTGCGCCCCTGGTAGCCCAAGGTGTCCCACGGCGCGAAAGACTCCGGACTGCCCGACCTTTCGGCTTCCAGCGGCTGGACCACCCCGGCCTCGGTGGTGGAGTTCTGGGGCTGGAAGATGCGGTTGGCTCCGGCCAGGAAGCCCCGCAGCAGCACCCCGTTGACCAACGTGATGACCAGCACCACCACGATGGCCGTGCCGATGAACAGCGCCAGCTCGTCGCTGAGATGCCAGCGCCGGATGAAGAACCGCGCCATCGTCTTGATCAGGTCCAGCAGCAGCCGGGCACCGGCGACGCAGAGGGCACCGACGGCCGCAGCGACCACCAGCGTGCGCAGATAACTGAGGGTTCCGGGCCCCTGCATTCCCATCAGCGTCGACACCTGGCGCTGCCACGCGGCGGCGGGTATCACCATCAGCACGCAGGCTCCGAGCGCCACGATCACCGTGACCGCCTTGGTTGTTGCGGCGACGCGGGGCGGCGGTCGCCGCCAGCCGCGTCCGGCGACCAGGAATCGCCGGAACATCTTGACGACGAACACGCCGATGCCGTAGCCGATCGCGGCGTTGATACCGCCGATGAGACCTGCGAACAGCCAGTCGCGAGGCAGCAGAGACGGGGTGAGCGAAAGACAGAAGAACAGCGCCGCGAACGCAATTCCGGTGAAATCCAGCCGCAGCAGCCGCCACGCCCACAGCAAGGCGGGGCGCTTGTCCCTCCGGTCGCGCTCCAGGACTGCTGTCACTCGACCAACCCGGTTACCCGAACAATCCGGGCAGCACGCCTTCCCACGTCCGCCGCACCTCAGCCAGCGTCACCGTGAACAGGTCCTGCACCTCGATCACCGGCTCGGTGGTTTCGGGGCCCTGGTCGACCACGCCCACACGGTTCGCGGGTAGCCCCCGCGCCTCGCACATCGCCGTGAACCGGCTCTCCTCGGTGCGCGGCACCGCGACCAGCACCCGCCCCGACGACTCGGAGAACAGTGTGACGAACGGGTCCCACCCCTCGGGAAGCACCAGCCGGCAACCGGTTTCACCGGCAAGGGCGGCTTCGACCACGGCCTGCATCAGGCCGCCTTCGGACAGGTCGTGCGCGGCCGAGACGAGCCCGTCGCGCGACGCGGCGGTCAGCACCTCGGCCAGCAGCCGCTCGCGTTCCAGGTCGACCGCCGGCGGGTGGCCGCCCAGATGGTCGGCGGTCACCTGCGCCCAGATCGAGCCGTCGAACTCGTCGCGGGTGTCACCGAGCAGGATCAACGTCTCCCCCGGCTCGTTGCCCAGCTCGGTGGGAATGCGGCGGGTGACGTCGTCGATCACGCCGAGGACGCCGACCACCGGGGTGGGCAGGATCGCGGTGGTCCCGGTCTGGTTGTAGAAACTGACGTTGCCCCCGGTGACCGGGATGCCCAGCGTCGCGGCGCCGTCGGCCAGCCCCCGCACCGCATGGGAGAACTGCCACATCACGCCCGGGTCCTCCGGGGACCCGAAGTTCAGGCAGTTGGTCACCGCGATCGGCGTGGCACCGGTGACCGCGACGTTGCGGTAGGCCTCGGCCAGCGCGAGCTGCGCGCCGGTGTAGGGGTCGAGCTTGGTGTAGCGGCCCGAGGCGTCGGTGGAGATCGCGATACCTCGGCCGGTCTCCTCGTCGACCCGCAGCACGCCGCCGTCTGCGTGCTCGGCGAGCACCGTGTTGCCGCGCACGTACCGGTCGTACTGCTCGGTGATGAAGGCCCGGCTGCACAGGTGCGGGCTGCCGATCATGGCCAGCAGCGTGGCCCGCAGCTCGTCGCCCGTGCTGGGCCGGGGCAGCGACGCCGACGTGTCGTCGTTGAGCGCGTCCTGGGAGTCCGGCCGCTCGACGGGCCGCTCGTAGACGGGCCCCTCGTGCGCGACGGTGCGTGGCGGCACGTCCACCACCGTCTCACCGTGCCAGGTGATTTCGAGCCGGTCCCCGTCGGTGACCTCACCGATCACCGTGGCCAGCACGTCCCACTTGCGGCACACCTCGAGGAAGGCATCGACGTTGTCCGGTGTCACCACCGCGCACATGCGCTCCTGCGATTCGCTGGACAGGATCTCCGCGGGGGTCATGTTGGTCGCGCGCAGCGGCACCCGGTCCAGCTCGACCCTCATACCACCGTCTCCGGCAGAGGCGAGTTCCGATGTAGCACACGACAATCCAGCGCCGCCCAGGTCCTGGATGCCGACCACGAGGTCGTTGGCATAGAGCTCGAGGCAGCACTCGATGAGAACCTTCTCGGTGAACGGATCACCGACCTGCACGCTGGGCAGCTTCTTTCTGCCCGGCGAGCCTGACTCGTCTCCGCCGAACGTCTCCGACGCCAGCACCGACACCCCGCCGATGCCGTCGAGGCCGGTGCGCGCACCGAACAGGATGATCTTGTTGCCCGCACCGGACGCGAACGCCAGCTTGAGGTCCTCGGTCCGCAGCACCCCGACACACAGAGCGTTGACCAACGGGTTGCCGGCGTAACAGGCGTCGAAGACCGTCTCGCCGCCTATGTTGGGCAGCCCCAGCGAGTTGCCGTAACCACCGACGCCCCGCACCACCCCGTCGACGACACGGCGGGTGTCGGGGGCGTCGGCGGCACCGAAGCGCAGCTGGTCCATCACCGCGACCGGCCGCGCGCCCATCGCCATGATGTCGCGGACGATCCCGCCGACCCCGGTGGCCGCACCCTGGTACGGCTCGATGTAGGAGGGGTGGTTGTGCGATTCCACCTTGAAGGTGGCCGCCCACCCGTCGCCGATGTCGACCACGCCCGCGTTCTCCCCGATGCCGGCGAGCATCGCCGAGCGCATCGCCTCGGTGGTGGTCTCGCCGAAATAGCGCAGGTGCACCTTCGAGGACTTGTAGGAGCAGTGTTCGCTCCACATCACCGAATACATGGCGAGTTCAGCGTCGGTGGGGCGGCGCCCGAGGATCTGGCGGATCCGTTCGTACTCGTCATCCTTGAGCCCGAGCTCGCGGAAGGGCTGAGGCTGGTCAGGCGTGGCGGCGGCCCGTTCGACGGTATCCACCTCTTGGGTCAACCCAGACGTCACCGAGACAGTCTAGCCAGCGGGGCCACTCAGCCTCCGGCGACGCAGAAGGCGTTGCCTTCGGGGTCGGCCAGCACCACCCAGTCGAAGTCCTCACCGAAGCTGTGCCGCCCGGTCTCCCGGGCGCCGAGCGCGACCAGTCGTGCGACCTCGGCTTCCTTGTCGGCGGTGTGCAGGTCCAGGTGCACCTTGTTCTTCCCGGGCGTCGGATCGGGCACGCGCTGGAAACCCAGCGCCGGTCCGCCCTGGCGCACCACCATGACGAATTCGCCTGGCGCGACAGCATTCACCTCGCCCTCCACGACCTCGGACCACCACACCGCCAAGCCGTCGGGGTCGACACAGT
>MDTD01140429.1_pt1 | contig 12394 bp, 5 predicted proteins | sample 811221 | NCBI WGS metagenome assembly MDTD01 (sample SAMN05326646, study PRJNA326480) | marine metagenome | isolation source: seawater | place: Pacific Ocean: South West | collected 2011 | reverse complement strand
TAAGCTTTGTAAGAAAATACGCTCCGCCTCTTCAGTCCTGCCCTCGAAGTAGGCTAATTGTAAATTAAGTTCAAGTTTTCTTTCCTCATCGACTTTATCGAGGTGAAATTTTAGATTAGGTAGTTCACATCTTTGGGCTGCAACCTTAGCAGCAAAATAATGTAAGTCACTGCTTTCTGGCTTCTGCTCCAAGGCTTGTTCGATTAGCACTGCAAGAAAATTCGATTTATCTGATGATATACTATTTAGATGGTTTTCAATTAACTGTTCCATGTTCGAGTGAGCGCTGGAAATTTGATGGAAAAGAAGAATCATATCTTCTTCTAAATTACGAGATACACTCTGCCAATGCTTTGATAATTTTTGATGTAATTGCTGTTGTTGGGTTGAATCAAGAAATGAACGCCTTACATTTCTAATCAAATGGTGAACCTCGACATTGAGATTATTAGAACTCCATCTCAATAGAGCCTGCTCGTCGAAAATACCGATACAGTCAGAAACCAACGAGTTATTTGAGATAATTGGAATCGGTTCTAACGAAAGTAAATTCAACGAGTCTTTTTGTTGGTTATTCAAGTTCAACAAAACCGTATCCTCTACATATCTTTGTACATTAACGGATTGTTCGGGCAACTCAAATTCGGGTTGATACAACTGGAGAGCAAGTGGATGGCCTCCTAACCTCTTCGAAATCGATTTTCGCTCTGCTAAATTTCTATCTTCGCCGAGTAATTGTGCGCCAAATTCATCCTCTAATGGAGAAATCTGAATTTTTTCTAGTGCTGAAAAATGAGTCATTGGCTCCCTTCCGATTAAAATCATCCTTGTTTTTGACTGATTAACCATTCTTTCGGTTAATTCTTCAAATGGCGCAATATGCCTTTGTGAAATTAAATGCATATCATCAATTATCAAAACTTCATTTGCGTTTTTTTGACAGATTTTATCTTGCAATGCAGCACTATCCTTTGGTAGTGGGTCGAGTAATTGCCACTGCTTACAGATATCATACAGATCACTAAACTCATTGGCATTGGCCCATCTGATTGTTTTGCCCCGCTCAATTAATTGATTCGTTAATTCACAAACTACTGTAGTCTTACCTATGCCGGGTAAACCGCAAACTATCAATGAAGATTCATCGATATTTGCGATTAGGGAATCTAATAAATCGTCTCTACCAATTATTCTGCTCGGTGTTGGATTATTGCCTATCAATCTACCTAGAGACTTTTTCTTACTTGAAACTAGATTATTTCCTGAAATAAATTGTCTACCTTTATCCGTTATATGAAATACTTGCCGCTTTCTAGTTCCACCGCCTACTACATGGGCTTGCCTTTTGAAAACCATTTCTGATTGTTGTAGCTTTTTCAGCGGGACGTTTAGTGCGGAACGCACGACTCCCAAACCATCTGCTATTCCGGGGAGAGATATATCTCTGGTAACATCCCACGATTTTTCTAAATCCGAGGAGTACTTACAAAGCCATGAAAGAATCCTTTTCTGTGATGATGAAATCATGGCTAACACCTATGGGAATATCTTCGCCCTTTCAAATAATACTAAGTTTTGTTTATTGAAAAAGTAATAGTTGTCCTTTTGTGTATCGCCGATAACGCAGAGGTATGCCGGTGGTCTATGATGCTAAGTCATTTCCAAAAAAAGCCGGCGTATATTTATTCAAAACCGAGCAAGGTAGAGTTTTGTATGTCGGTAAGGCAACTAGAATAAATGAAAGAGTTAGGTCTTATTTCTCGTCAAACCCGGACCGAAAAATGATTACTGAACTGGTCGCTAAATCTGATAAGATTGAATATATCATCACAACATCGCCTAAAGAAGCATTAATTCTTGAAAGGCAGTTGATTAAAGAGCACAAACCTAGATTTAATTCTAGGCTAAAAGATGACAAATCATATCCTTACATAATTTTGACCGACGAGGAATTCCCGAGAATAATGTATACTAGGCACCCGCCAAAAAGCATACAGAAATGGGGCCCATTCCCTAATGCCAATGCTGCTAAACAAGTTATGCAATTGCTGAGAAAACAACTGGGGATAAGAGATAAAGATTGCAGAGGCAAAGATGGATGCTTAGCGATGCACATCGGGCTGTGCAGAGGACCATGTTTAGATCCTGATGGATATGAAACAATTGTGAATGTAGTAACCGAAGTACTGAATGGTAAAGCGGGAACGCTAATAGAGAATCTAACAGAAAAAATGGACCAATTTTCTGCTGATTTAGAATATGAAAAGGCTGCTAAACAACGAGATTTAATTCGTGCTGTTAGAATTACCACCAGTCAGCATGTAGTTTCAAGCAAAGTTTACCGAGATTGTGATGCCATAGGTATCGCTTCTAAAGGTGATTTGGCCGCTATAGTGGTTCTGCACGCCGATGAAGGGGTGGTAAAAGGGCAAGAGGCATGGCCAATCATCTATCGGGGAGATATCGGTGAAACGGTTTCAATGTTCATATCCTCGCATTATCAAAATCGATGTCCGCCTAGACTATTATTGACTCCAACTCCACTTTTCGATGGGGCTAAAGAATGGTTGGATGGGCGTAGGCAATCACAGGTCGAAGTTAGGACTCCGTCTCGCGGGGATCTGGTGACATTACAAAATTTGGCAAATCAAAATGCAGAAGCACAGTTATCAAAATTCATTGATAAGGCAAGCGGTTCACTTGAACAAAGAGCGGCTAATGATGGGGCTGAGGTACTGGGTATGGCAAAATTAAATCATATCGTATGCTTTGACATGGCTCAGTTGATCGGGGAAAATAGAGTTGGAGCAAGCGTTTCTTTCCGAAATGGAAGACCTGAGAAAAAAGAATACCGACGATACACTGTAAAAGGTGAGGCAATTGACGATTTAAGGATGATGAGCGAAGTAGTAGAACGCTGGTTGAAACGCCAGGATGAGTGGCCAGATTTACTATTATTGGACGGAGGTGAAACACACCTAAGTGCAATTTATGGAGTACTAAAAGAAAATAATCTGCACGAAGAAATTAATCTAGCATCAATTGCCAAGAGAGAAGAAACCATTTTCCGAGTAGACAAAGAACCAATTATTCTAGACCGGAAAGGCAGAGTCTTAGTTCATGCTAGAGATGAAGCACACAGGTTCGTAAACACGTTTCATAGAACACAAAGGAATCGAAACAAAATCAATGACCCACTACAGGATGTATTAGGCCTAGGCGCTAAAAAAATGCAGACATTATTACGCCACTTTGGAGGTAGAAAAGGCGTAGAACACGCAAGTATCAAAGATTTACAAACAGTACCCGGCATAGGGAATTCTTTAGCTGAAAGGATTTTTCAATCGATTAACCCGTGATGATATTTCTTACTCATTTTTGTAATCTTTGAATTGCTCTAATTCACCGTGCATTCCGCTACTATGGAATCCCTGCAAATCTGAGAATTCATTATCACCAATCCCAACCTTGCTAGCTTGTGAGGATTTAATTTGTCTCCGCTCCTTTTTCTTTCTTCGCTTGCGGATTCTTCTTCTAATCATTAAGAAGAATAGTAACACGACAAATGTAGGATAAACCCAAAACTGGGTTACTAGATAAATCCATGATACTTCAATTCTAAAGGTAATGGTATCTTCAAATTCCCCGTTAGGTACCGTGTAAGTGATTTTTTGACGTCCATCGATTTCCTTGATTTCTAAATTACCAGAGGTTGAGGTTGCATCTTTGAGAGTTATTCCTCTAGGTAGAGTGATCGACATAGGGCCACTTATCTTTGCCTCGAATTCTTCATTTACCGAAGTATTACCAGAAAAAGTATAACTCAATTCGCCTTGTTCTGGTTCTGGATAAGTAAGACCTTGCCCTGAAACTAGACCATTGGACAGACTTGAGCCCATTGCCTCTGCTACATTGACCATCGGATTGAGGAAATAACTTCTCATAGCATTAGCCAAGAAGGAAACTTCGAGACTATCCATTTCACCATTAATCATTTCACCAATATTACCATCGATGTCAAGCTTAAACTCAACTTCTGGGATCTTAACACTCAAGGTAATAGGCTCATCATCTCCAATTGTCATACCAGGAGAACCCAAACCATCGACTGAAGTCTTAATTTTGAATCCACTCAAGTCAACTTGTGTAAAGGGTAAATTTTCCTTTTCAGGAATCTTTTCGCCAGTTTGATGAATTAAATCTGTCAAGACATCTCCAATATTTTTAGAAAAATCGGTAAGTCCTTGTTCAGTGAAACTGAATGATAAATCTTCATCGCATACTTCCAAATCTTGGTCTTCACTGCAAATACTATCTGGTTTAACATCAATTACATGAGGTTCTGCCATTCTGCTAGAAATATCAAGTCCTAACCTAATCAAATCGGAAGGAAGTGCTTCCATGTGGACTTGAGTTGCACCGGACTGATCTAATCTATCGAGTGGAACTGTAATTCTGTGAATTGAAACTTCTGCTTCTAAGGCAAAATCTAGGGAAACTGATTGACTCCACTCATTTATTCTTAACGCTGAAACATCGAAATCAATCGAACTAGTAATACAAGTTCGTTCCAAAGTCGTACAAACCACCTGACCATCTGAATTCTTGATTTCGTTTCTCCAATCATAAGGATTGGTACCCGCAAAGGAAATTTCAGAATCTGAATTATTTTCTAAACTATGTGTCAAAGTAATACTATTTTCTCCATCCATAGTTCTAACCCAAGCTGGAAGTACAATCTCCAAAGTCAATTCAGCGGGCGGTAAATTTGGTGGAATAATATCGGCAAGATATTCAGAAGATAATGCAGTTTCAATAGACAGACCACTATTTAGTACACTTCTAAAATCGTTTTCAGTAATCACATCAAGGAACTTTGCGATATTATCATCTCCATTATTTTCTTTCAGGATATCGATTAATCGCATCGAGAATGGTTGGCTTGTAGTTCTAAGGAACACTGGGTATTCTTCAGTCATGGCAGAAGGCCCTTCTAAGCAGTAGTGGATGTCGAAGCCGGGACTCGATGTTTCAGTACAACCTGTAGAGTGTGAATAATTTAGACCTCCTGGTGTATCTAGTCCGTCCAATAAAGCATCTGAAACCCAATACATTTCATTCATCTGAATCTGTTCGATGCCACCTACTGTTGAAGAAATCCCATCAGCGATTGATTCCACGGGGAATTGGGAAGTGAATTCTGTCAAATCAACTAATCCATTGTGATAAGCAAGCCTTATTCCATCAGATGTTACTACCGGAAGTGTTGCTTTTTCAGAAACACTGAGTAAAGAAATATTCCATTCATTCATGATTGACTCGTCTAAGTAAGCCATTTCTACAACAAAATCTAAAGATGCCGCAGATTCATCTGTCAAGTCTAACTTAATACTCAGATCAATCGCTTTGCTTGAATTATCGATACTAACTGTATTAGTTGAGGTTCTATTCTGATTAACGATAGTTACAGAAATCGGTGATTCAAGATTACTGGCCCCAACCGGAGCACCTCTGTAGTCAACGTCCCATTCACCAGCAAAATAGGATGGGGTTCCAAATCGTAATGAAATATCTCCGCTTGGATCGACTGCCTTGATATTGGCATAATTTGGTGGTGCAAATGAATAATTTCCTTGATGCCCAGGAAGGGTTACTAGAGAGAAATCTGTGGTTATTTCAGCACCCATTACGAGCAAACCTTGGTAGGTTCTCTCCAAATCAAAACTCGAACTAGAATTCAAATTAAATGCGCTTTCCGTGAGCGTAATATCTATCGATGAAGAAATACAGATGGGTGGATAAAAGGCGTTATTCACAGTTTGGCCTTCAGAGGAATAAACCGAGTCATCACCCGGACTTGATGAACAAGGAATTGTTAACCCATCATTAGTTATTGAACTGACATAATCAGTAGATAGAATAGTGGTTTCTCCAAATCCAGATTCAAGAGAAGTCTCTAAAGCATTACTTACTTCTAAAATCAGTTTATTGCTTACATTGGTCCCCATTCCAGGTAATTGCTCATCGAAATAATTTCTAATCAAATCGGCGGGCGCGCCATCATCTGAATCTAAGCCATCAGCGGCTAATGCTGCATCGATTGATGGACTTGATAGACCTAATGCGGACCTATCGAATTCATGAATTGCCCACGTTAAATCAAGGCGGATATTTGAGGTGTCTTGCAGTTTAAAATCATAAGTTCCGTTAACCCATGCTTGTTGGTCAGGGGTTTCGTCATGAGCTGAATTATAATCATCACACGCACCACCAGTATTAGAACAACTGGTCATCCCACTCGCACTTACAAAAGGTGCAAAAATCTGGATTAGAAGCACTGATTGTATAAGTAAAATCATCAATTTCGAACTTTTTTGACTTGTGATTTTGTTCACCGTCATGGTTGGCCTATGAGAGAGACATTCAAAGCAATTACCCTCGTGAGCGATATATGAGCGAAATTGATGTCACTATTGAAAAATCAATGGTGATATTAACTCCTCTACATAAATCAGATGAGATAAAATCGATTTTGATTGATAGAAAAATATACCATAGTCAGTTTAAGCCAAGTAGGGTTTCAGATAGGCTAGCGTTGCCAGTCAAGAATAATTGTGAAACAGTATATGAAGAACTGTGCCAGTTATTTCCCGAACTGTCGAATGAACTGGAAATATCGGAAGAGAATCTTCAAAGCAGTAAAATGAATCTGTCCCCCGCTGATTTGGTCAAGAAAAATATCACATTCTGGTTACAACAAAATAATTTCCAAGTACAGGCGTTATTGGATAAAATACCTAAAAAATGGGAATTATTAGGTAATCTTGTCTTACTGCCTTCGTCGTCATTTATCGAAAAGGAATGGCAAACGGTCTTTGCTCAATGCGATAAAAATCAGCTTGAAGATTTATGGAAGTCAATTTGCCAATCACTAAAAGTTGAAAGATTGGGGCGGCAGCAATCAATATCAGATGATATGTTCAGGACTTCGCAAGTTGAATTATTATTAGGAAACGAAGGCTGGGTGGAACTAATTGACCATGGAGTCCATTTCGGATTTGACGCTACAGAGGTTATGTATTCTTCGGGAAATGTTACTGAAAGACATCGAATAGGGAATATCGACATGGACCAAGAAATAATTGTCGATGCTTTTGCAGGTATTGGATACTATACTTTGCCAATGCTAGTTAGGAGCAAAGCAAAACATGTACACGCATGTGAAATAAACCCCAATTCAATTAAAGCACTGAAATGGGGGGCTAAAAAGAATGGTGTTGAAGACCGAATTACTATTCATGAAGGAGACAATAAACTAAGTCTACCTAAACTCGAAGGCATCGCAGATAGATGCCATTTAGGCTTGCTACCTTCTTCTGAAAGTGTTTGGTTTGAAGCACTTAAATGTCTTAAACTTGAAGGCGGTTGGTTACACATACACATGAATGTCCCCGAAGAAATGATAGATTCATGGTCTCAAGAAACCATGGCAAAATTAAAAATTATGTCAAAGGAAGTTAACAAAAACTGGGAATTATCAATTTCTAATTTAGAGAAAGTGAAATGGTATGCACCCTATATTAGACACGTGGTTCTGGATGTTGAAATTAAATGATTCATTCGAAAGAACCCGGCGGAGGAGGGCCTGCAGGCTTATGCTTGGAGGTTTCTTCGTCTGCGCTTGTTAACATATTTGCATCATCATATAATTGCCAATTCTGACTATCCGCACTATCAGATTTCTTTTTAATTACGTAAACGATAATCAAAATTATACCGCATAGCATAATTATTCTCAGGATTAAATCAAACCACGAATCCATATTTTCATTATCGGGGAATGGATCATAATAATTTGCAATTCCATCTCCATCGTCATCGTACTTAGCCTTAGAATCTTTAGGAAATAAATCTGCATTATCACCTAAACCATCACTGTCAGAATCATTCCATTCAGAGCGGTCGTCTGGAAAAGCATCTGAATTATCACCAACTCCATCGACATCTCTGTCAAAACATTCAGATGGATCAAGTGGCCAAACATCGATGTTATCACCACACCCGTCATTATCAGAATCCAACCACTCCGTTGAGTCATTAGGGAACATGTCAGAATTATCTCCGACAGTATCCCCATCGGTGTCATTCCATTCGGAAGGATCGCTAGGAAAATAATCTCTATTATCGCCATACGAATCATTATCTAAATCAGCCCAATCTGTTGGGTCTTTTGGAAATAGGTCAGCGTTATCGCCAACTCCGTCACCGTCAAAGTCTGACCAATCATCCGGGTCGTTTGGGAATAAATCAGTTTCATCCGAATAGCCATCTCCATCACGGTCTGGGCAACCTAGCGGCAAATACGAGTACCCTAGAACTTCAGGGCAGAAATCTCTGTTATCTCCAAATCCATCTCCATCACTGTCTAGCCATTCAGTAAAATCATCAGGGAATGCATCTGAATTATCGCCATACCCGTCATTGTCGGAATCTAAACATTCCGAGGGATTTGAAGGGAAGTCATCTGAATTATCACCACAACCATCATTATCACTGTCATACCACTCAAACGGGTCTAAAGGGAATTTATCTACGCCATCAATAAATCCATCATCGTCAGTATCCTCATCAAGAGGGTCACTTCCTATGGCATCCTCGTCGAGATTTGGTAATAGATCACCATCCATATCCAAGTCCTCAGAATCTCTACATCCGTCTAAATCATAGTCAAATGTATGGTTGCCAATCATGCCTTTAGGGCAATTATCATCTACATCAAGAACATAATCATTATCATCGTCAAGGTCGATGTCATCCGTACATCCATCCGAGTCATGATCATTCAATAATTCACTGAATGGACAAGGGTCAATGGCATCATTCAATCCATCATCATCACTATCTCTTTGTTCAGCCGAGCAACCATCTACATCGACTGAAGAATTTATCGAGGTTGATGGGCAATTATCATTCCCATTGACAACTCCATCTTGATCATCGTCCAATTGTTCCCAAGAGCATCCGGCTAAATCAACTGCTTTACCCTGCTCAGTCCACGGACAGTGATCATAATTGTCTACAACTCCATCACCGTCGGTTTCAGCATTTCCAATAGATTGGATGGCAAAGTACGAGATGAATTTGTGCATCACTCTAGTCGGATGGGCTTTGTCAAAGAAGAGATACTCATCCGGATTGGACACCAAAGTCGAAGAACTATCACAAATTGGCAGAGGAAGTAGGGTTCCTGAATCCGAGCACGCCGACTCTTGTGTATTTGTTATACCCAATGCAAGACTATTATCTACAATATCATTGAATAGTGACCAGGCATCTATGAAGTGTATTACTAAATTCAATTCAACCGAGATATTATTGATAAGTGACAATAATTTTTGGTTGTAGGAAACAACTTCAGCGGCGATTGTATTTTGCTGATTTTGGGTTCGGCTAAGTATCTCCGGAGTCTTTTCAAGCGGAGGTAAATTAGGCATTATGAATTCGGTTGCTCCTGCACCTGCTAACTGCCGTATGTGTGACTCCATATTTGTTACAATAGTATCCGAATTAGCAGTTCCATAAAGGAAATCATTTCCACCCGCCCACAAACTTACGACATTATTTGTGGGAATTGAGGATTGAACGTTGGCGAGATAATTTGAGATTTGTGTTCCAACATTGGGGAGAAGTAAATATGAAAATCCTGCACCAGTTTGTGAACCACCAAAAGCCCGATTATCACCAGGCTGAGTACCCGAACCGATAGTGGTAGTCAAACCATATGATTGGGAAACATACTCAATCCAAACTTGACCGTTAGAAAATCGGCCTTGCCAGTATGGTGGCACATCTGGAACATTTAAAATCGAATTTTTGGCATTGCCCATATCACTCAAAGAATCTCCGAATACGAGTAAATTATTTTTCTGGGGCATAATAGAATTTTGAAAAACCATAAAAGAATATTCGCCGCTGCCGATTAGTGAATTTGAAGAATCAATAATTTCGATTGCGAAAAAGTAAAAATTTTCACCGCTAAAAAAATGCTTCAAATGGATATTAAATTGTGTCAGTGTTCCCGATGCTTGGAAGATGTATGTGCCGTTTAAAACCTCGATATCATTGTAATCTTTTACCTGCCAATTCGCCGATAAGTCTACACCAAACGGTGCATTAGATAGTTTAACACTTACCGAAACAGTCTCATTGGAAAGCCAGTCATATTTTTGCGTGCTTATCTCTACATTTGGTGAACTGCGATGGGCACCAACTGTAGGCATTAAAATCTGAAACAAAAGTAACAATATAACTGTCATTGCTACCTTTCGCATAGATTGGCTAAACTATCTAACTTGAAAGCACTTTTTATAGAAACAGCTCAATCAGAATCATCTTTGAAAATAACAACATCCGTTTGCTTATCAAAAGGATCTTCTCCTTCCTCGAATAATACAGCGTCTAAGACTAATTCTGATTCATCATCAAGGGTTTTAGGTGGATCTATTTGAGTGATATAAATCAATAATCCAAAGATTAGTATCGCTGAGATGAAAGTCAACGAGATGAATACTCTAGTATCAAAATCGCTAATTGTGTTGTATGATTGTGATTCAGAGTCACCTGAATTAATATTACCATAGGGGTCTGAAACACCAATCATTCTCATTGAATCAATATGAACTTCCCGTATTGGACGACCAAGTAAATCAGGCCCTGGATTTTGAACTCCTTGGTCACTTAATGGATTTGTCGCAGTAGGAGTATTAGCAATTTCTCGAACAAAAGTCATGCCATCTCTAACAATACCGAAAACTGCATACCCTCCATCGTCTCTATTTTCCGGGTCCAATCCATGTTGTTCAGTATCAGTAATGTACCATTGTGAATCTCCAGAATCTTGTTCCGCACCTCTAGCCATACCCATTGCACCGTCAACATGTGACAAGTTCTCATCGTGCTCTAGAGGTATGGTTTCTCCTGTTCCACCACTACTACATTGAGGAGAAGTAATTGGATATACTCCTTCAGTCTTGCATTCTGGATCGCCGGATTGAATCACGAAGTCGTCAACCACTCGATGAAAGAAAATTCCATCATACAAACCAATTTCAACATGTTCAATGATATTGCTAGTAGTTATAGGAGCCCACTGCTCAAATAATTCAATGGTTATATTTCCATTATATTCATCTGATGTCAGCGACCTATAGTAGGTCACCTCGATGAGTAAAATTGCATTGCCTTCAAAACTTTCTTTCATTGGTGTGTCTTCTTCAACGGGGCCATCGGTCCAAGATTCTGGGTCAATTCCAATAGACCTCCATGCTGGTTGTTCTTGTTGTGCAATCGTGGATGGAATTAGTGCTGAAAGGAGAAAAATAAGGACAAAAACTGTTAGAAATCGCCCTCGCATGAATCGCTGAGTAGTTTCACATCAATGAATTATGTGCAAGAAAGCGTCATACTCATGACATAGGAATGATTGGTCTGTTTATGGCAGAGGGTGAATCGTTCATAGAAGGCGAAATACTTGTTGCCGAAAAAGTACCAGCAAAATCTTCTAGAAAAGAATTAAACTTATCAGCATTATCGACTATTGCCGTTTCAGTGGTTTTTTTATTGCTATCTGTTAGTTTTGGAGAAGCAGTCATTGGTAGTTTGAATGAGGAACTTGAAGAATATGAATGGTGGGAAACTCCTCTTCATTTACGTCACACGATGGAATTACCAATGGAAGGGACAAGGGCAAAACTTCCAGTAAACGGCACTTATAATGTTACAGACTTTTCTGAACACTTCATTGAGGTTGACCTTCCAGCAAGTGAACAAGATGCTGGTTTTCCCGAACCTGCCGTGATGCATGTTGCTCTTTGGTTACCAGATGTTGAACCAGGAACGAAAATACCTGTAATTATGACAATTCACCCATACTACGACTTCGGTGGAGAAGGAATCGTGGGTGAGGATTCCAATCCAAATACAGTTCCGGATGGAGGTGTCGGAAAATGGGTATATGATACATTTGTACCACATGGATATGCTTTAGCTCAAGCATCAACTTTCGGGACTGGGCAATCAACCCACTGTCAAGATGTCAAGGGACTTGGAGAACAAACAGGAATTCAGGCGGTAGTAGATTGGTTAGGCGAACAAGAATGGTCCAATGGTAATGTTGGACTGATGGGTAAATCATATGCTGGAACAACTAACTGGGAAGCCGCTCAACAACCCTCGGAATATCTCAAAACGATAGTCCCTATCTCTGGGTCGATAGGTGTCCAGGAAATGTTCTATCGCAATGGTTCTTCTGAAAGCAGAGCGATGTTGTATGACGCACTATACGAAGGCGCAACGGCAGATCTGGGTACCGATGATATGCGAATGTGTACTGACG
>MDTD01094424.1_pt1 | contig 12394 bp, 11 predicted proteins | sample 811221 | NCBI WGS metagenome assembly MDTD01 (sample SAMN05326646, study PRJNA326480) | marine metagenome | isolation source: seawater | place: Pacific Ocean: South West | collected 2011 | reverse complement strand
ATGGACATGGCGCAAAGGAAATTTATAATTGAAAATTTTGTCACGGTGATTCTAAATAACTTTCTAAAGGGAAAATAATGAAAAAGAAGAATCTAAGGAACTCTATTCAATGCATTTTCCAATTGTATTGATCTTTCTTTAAAATTGTCTTCAGTTACATAAAGTGATTCATGACAAATAATTTTCATCCGCCCAAAAGGAACGGTCATCTTTTTTCCATCCCAACTAGGCCTTAGAATAAAACATGGTGAGAGTTCAAATGTTAAAGGTATAATAGGAAAGCCTGTCTCGAGTGCCATGTAAAGGACCCCTTTTTTTAAAACTTTAGAAGGACCGAGGGGACCATCCACGGCAACTATTGTGGAAGCATTTTTCTCTTTTAAAAGCCTACATAATTTACTTGCAGCTTCTTTTCCATTGTGGCCAGAAGAGCCCAATACGAGCTCTTTGATTCCAATAAAGTTCAGAAGAAAATGGATAGGTTTCATATACCAAACAGGATAGTTCATCCAAATTTGGTTGACACCAAATTTTTTTAATGAAGTAAAAACTGGCCCCAAATCTTGATGCCAGATACATCCAATAAAAGGTTTCTTATTGAGGTTCTCTTTACCCTGAAAATCAATTCTTAATGTGAGTCTCAGAGGAAAGATAAAAAAGACAAATACAATAATTGCCAGAATATAAGATATAGCAAAGTAAAGCGGTTTTATAAGTAAAGGGATGTTATCCGTTCTATAGGCCATATCTTCTCCATGAAATGGTTTCCATACTAAAGCTTGAAATCTTCTTTTCTCCAATCAAGACCGATATTTAATAAAAGTGAATCAAAATCTGAAATCTTAACGGGAAGAATCACCTTTTTTTCTCCATAAGCAAGGTTGGTCAATTTAGACAAATATTGCTGGGAAAGCAGTATTTTAATGGGCTTCTCACCACCTTACTGGCTCAAGTCAGCTCCTACCTTCATAATAAACTCAGCTGTAGCTTTTGAAATTGTTAAAATTTCTTCTGCCTTTCCTTCAGCTTGATTTATTTTAGACTGCATTTCCTCTTCAAGTATATTGCTCATTTGCATTTTTTTAGCCATATTTTTTTAAATTATAATCAATGCAAACATTGATTCAATAGTCATTACAAAAAAACAACCATTTTACTTTTTTAAAAAGCTCAACTCGAAACAGAATTGTTAGGAAAACTGTATGAAGTCTTTTCTTTGGCGAATAAGTGGGATAATGGCAAAGATGAAAATGAAACTATAAAGAACACCCATGGAAAAAGCCCCTGACGAAAGACCAAATGTATCAATATAAAAACCTAAAAATGGGCCCAAAATAGTAAAGAATACCCTTGCTCCCATCTGAGCAATGCTATTAGCTGTGGCCCTAAAATCGCCAGTCACTCTTTTGTTGAGAGCATCTTTTAAAATCACCTGGCCAACACCTCTACATACTTGAAACAACAAGCAGACTAAAACCCCAACAGTATGTTCAACAAAAGAAATTCCAAAATAACCAGCAACAGGAAGTACTCCAATAAATGCTACAACCCAAGCACTTCCCCACCACTTTTCAAGCTTGTGAGCATAGCGACCAGAAAGAGAAACAGTAAAATTCGTTAAGGCCCATAAAAGACCAAAATAAAAAAGAGGTATCCCCAGATTCGCCCAATACTTTTGAAACATCCAGACAGCAAAAAGAGTCCCTGAAAAAGAAAAAACAATATTAAAAACAATTAGTCTTAAAAGCTTGGATTGTTTAAATAACTCCTTAAAAATGTACTTAAAATTTTCCTTATGCTCATTTGCCATCTTTTGCCTCGACGGCTCAAAAAGGAAGAATGTTATAAAAAAGGGTATCCAACTGCAAATTGCAGACGCAACGGCCAGATCCCGAGTGGTGAATGATAAATATATTAATAGACTTGAAATAAGAGAAGCAAAGCCTTCTCCCATAGACAAAAAGGCCAGACTCTTTCCCAAAACTTTTACATAGGCCTTTTTAGATTTAAGGGCCTCTAAGGTATCATAGAGTAGTGCTGTATCCGTTCCCGAACTAAGAGAAAGCCCCAAACCCAAAATGATTTCTGCTAAAATCAAATGAGTTAAATTTTGAGCAAACGGGAAAAGGCTAAAACCCAAAGCAGATAAAAAGAAAGCTGTCATTAAGGTCTTTTTCCTCCCGAGTATGTCCGCAATATAACCTGAGGGGACTTCAAAAATAAAAACGGTAACAGCAAAAATGCACTGGATAAGGTATACTCCCTTCATTCCAATCCCAAGAGAGTTAAAAAAAGGCACAATAACAGGCATTAAAATAAGAAACATAGAGAAGAATTTAAGTAAGTAGATTTTTGAAATATTTTTCTCTAGAAGGTCTTTTTCCACTTAATCTCCACGGAATATATCAAGCACTTTCCCCTTAATTAACCTTTTCTACATTACGCACAATACCAAATCAATGAGAATGCCATAATAAGGAAATCATTACCCTTCTGTAATATCTAGAGCATTTGGTTGTGCTCTCGTAGCTGAAAACTCTTTCTCTCCCTTTATTGACGGCACATTATTTTTACTTTACGGTTGTTCATTCTATTTAAAAACAAACCTGAGGAAGGTATGAGAGTTGCTATTTTAGGTGCTGGAAACGTCGGTAGGGCCCTTGCCCAAAAGTTTTTTAAACAGAAAATTCCCGTTTCCTTTGGAGTAAAAAGTCCTAATGACACAAAATACGACGACTTAAAAGAGCTTTATCGCGAGTTCGTCTCATTTCAAAAAGTTAAAGACATTGGCCCTGACCACGACTTTATTTTTTTAGCGGTCCCGTGGCCAACCGTCCCAGAGGCATTGAGGGAACTGAAATACAAAAAGGGGCAGATCATCTGTGATTGTACAAACCCACTCACCAGTAACCTCAAAGGTCTCCATCATCAAGACGGACTTTCAGGAGGAGAAAAAGTATCTTCTCTTCTTCCAGACGCCTTCGTTATTAAGGCCTTTAATCATACAGGGGCAGGAAATATTAAAAATCCACGCTACGAAGATGGAACAACTCTCATGTTAGTAGCAGGTGATAACCTAATGGCCAAGCAAAGAACCCTCTCATTAATTTCTAAATTAGGTTTTCAAGGTGTTGATATTGGTGATTTAGCTGAGGCAAAACACCTAGAGAATTTGGCCCTCTTTTGGATTCATATGGCCTACAATACAAGTGTAGGTCCAAACCACTCACTTGCCCTTCTCAAAGAAAATAATACTCTCTAAAAAATAAATAGCCTCACCCGTGCTATGTTGATGATTAAGATTAAAAGCGTTTTTATAAATTACAGTTTGGAAGACAGTCAATAAAGACCAAGTAATAAAGACAACCTTTAAATTGAGAGCAAAATAATCACCAAAAGCGTCCTGTCTTGTTTTATATCTTTCTAGTGTTATGATCATTTTAGGAGGATCCATGCAAAGAGTCCTAATAGTAGATGATTCCGAATCTGTAAGAGTAAGCCTTCGAGCAATACTCGAGGGAGCCGGCTTTGAAGTTCTGGAATCAGAGGACGGGCTAGATGCTTTGGAGGTTTTAAAAGAACAGACTGAAATCGACATGATCTTACTCGATATCAACATGCCGGCCATGAATGGTATTGAGTTTGCCAAAGAACAAAGTAAAAACGATAAAATTTGCAGAATTCCAACTATTCTAGTTACAACAGAATCTCATCCAAAATTGGCTGTTGAGGCCAAAAAGACAGGCGTCGTGAAGGCCTGGATTACAAAACCAGTAAAACCAGCAATTCTAGTCTCCACAATCAAAAGAATTTTAGAAAAATTGAAAGGCACTTACTGAATTAATCATTTGAGTCTTCTAGATTTACTCAAGATTTCAAAGGAACGGACAAGTGAAACGTTGTCCCTTTACCTAAAGATGACTCTATTTTTACCGAACCTTCTAATTTTTCGATATTATTTTTAACGACATCTAAACCTACTCCCCTTCCAGAAAATTCTGTAGCTACTTCTTTAGTCGAAAAGCCTGGAAGGAAAATAAGATACAGCTTCTCATCAAGGTTCAAGTTCCCGGAGTCTTCTTGTTTTATAAGGCCTTTTTCAAGTGATTTTTTATAAATCACTTCAGGATCTATTCCTGAACCATTATCCGAAACAGTAATTCCAATTTTTCCATCGGAGTCTGATAGGTCAATTTTAATAAGACCTTCTTTTTCTATTCCATGCTCAGCTGAATTTTGAATAATATGCAAGATAGCATCTTTTATCATTGAAGCTGTATTAAGGTCCAAATATACATCATCACCACTAATCTCCAATTCAATATCTTTAATTAAATTTATTGAAATATTATTAACGTTTTTTTGAAGAATAGTGAGGTACTTTTTAAACTCTTCCCGTTCTAGTTTGACTAATATATCAAGGATCTTTTTGTTATCAATTTCTTTATTAATTTCTTTTAATTCTTCAAGGCTCGATGTAAAAAGAGACTTCGAAATAATCATGTCATCAAGATCTGTTGTTACTACTGATTCATCAACATCTTGACCAAAAATTTCTTTAGATAACTCAAGGTAATCATCAACGGATGCTTTTAGACTTTTATATATTGAATTCAATTTGCTTTTTTCAATTTTTGTACCTTCCTCTAAACCTCTCATATTATCTATTTCATTTTCTAAAACGTGAACTTCGGAAGATAGCCCTGCCAGATTATGAATTCTTGCATTACCTTTTATCGTATGGGCGGCCCTGAACAACTTATCTAAATCAGTTGTTTCTATTGACTCTTTTGCATTATCAAGGTTGAGAAGGGCTCCTCTCGTAAAGAGCTGGATTTCCTTTTTTCCATTAGAAACAATTTCTTGAAGCCTCGTAATCTTTTTGGCCGATTGTTCCCTGGTTTCTTTAGCTTCTCTCTCTAAATTTTCTAACTCAGTAACATCTTCAACAACCATCATAATTTTTTGAACAATGTCCTCTTTATCCACAATTGGTGAGTAATTAATCTTAAGAGATCTATTTTCACCTTTCTTATCTTTCATATAAATCTTACTAGGTAGGTCCTCTGCAAGAGCGTCATATTGATACAAGTCTTCATCAATTGAAACGGCCAAAGCAAAGCGAGCTTTAAAAAAAACTTCACCATCCTTATCTAGGTCCTTAAAAAGAGTGTCATGGATACTTTCTTTTACGATTTGTTTTCCAAATAACTCTAAACTGTATTCGGAGACTGGTGGAATGATTTCACAATCTTTATTAACACTAAAAACAGACTGCCTCATGTTATGAAGAAGACCTGAAACTTCTCTTTCTGAAGCCTCTGCTCTTTCTTTTTCCATAACAACTTGCTTGGTTTTTTCTGTAACTTCTTTTTCCAATTCTTTCGCATAATTTTCTTGAAGCTTCTTAGCCTCTTCCTGAATAAGGTTAAAACGGTCGGCTAATCCCATGGAGAGAAAGATAAGTTGCAATGCCGTTCCAATAATAACTGATTGCCTGAAAAGCGCAAGATTTGGAAGAACATTGGCAACGGCCAGGTTCGTGATCATGCTACCTATAATCATAAAAGAAAAAGCCAAGGTAAAATACCTTGCAGGTCTATAACCTTTAACCCACTTATATATGGCAGTTCCGTAAGCAAGGAAAGAAATAACCGCTGCATTTAAAAAGAACAATTTTACATTGACCGCATAAGGGTTAATAAGACTAGACAGAATAACAACGATTCCTCCTAGAGCACTCATTCTGAAAAGCCAATTTAATCTTTTATTCTTTTCAGGAATATTTAAATAGGCCATCGTGAAAAGGGTAAGAAACAACTCAGAAAAGCCCATTATAAAACTTAGTCCATTATTGCTAAACCAAGGATAGTTATAAAACAGGTATTTTTGAGTGAACCCCTGATAACCCGCTAAAAATAAACCATAGCAGAAAACATAAACGACATAAAATAAGTAACTGTAGCTTTTTGTCGAAAAGAGAATAAAAAGGTTATAAAGAACCATTGAGACGATGATTCCAAAAAATATTCCATAAACCTGATTGTCCTCACCCTCTTTCATTAACATTTGTTTTTGTGAAACAAGTGTCAGGTTTATTTGGTTTAGCCCTCCATTGATTTTTACAAAATAGACTTGATCCTTTTCTGTATTCACCTGTAAGACAAAAGGCCTCACCTTTACTTTTCTGCTTGAAAACTTTAATTCATCCCCCATATTTTCGGCAATCCAATCATTATTTTCTTTTTTGTAAAATGAAACTCGATCTTGCAAAACATAGTTAAAACTTAAATACCAATCACCTTTTACTTTTTGTGGATTTGTAATTTTTACCCTGGCCCAAAAATGAGATTTGGTAAAACCAAAGTTAGGAACCTTTTGCTTACTAGTCTCAAACTTGGATAATAATTCAGGCTTAATAATATCTTTAATTGTTAACTTTCCAGTCTTATCTTCATATAGATCTAAATGAAGGCCTAGCTGATAGAAATTTTTCCCCTTCTCCATTACAACGGGAGGAGCTTCTGCAAAAATAATTGCAGGAAAAAAGATAAAAAATATTTGAAGAAAACGTTTCATATTTTTTCTTTAAATTGGTGTTGGTAGTATTTCGTAAAATAAAAAAATAAGTAGATTAATAATAATAAAAGGAACAAAAAGGGAAAAATTATCCGCTATACTTTTAGAATGTTGTTGGAAGTTATTAATTTTTTTTCATTAATATCTAACTAAAAATCTTAGTTTTAATACTTATTATTATCTTTATAATAGACAAAAAAAATTAAAGCAAATATCTCTAATAATATAATCTAATTAAACAATCTGATTAGTCGATATTTTTATAACGAATGAAATATGTATTTAGAAGTCTTGCATTTTTTAATAAGGAATTAATTTGAATTCTCAAAGTCAATACATAACTAAAAGTGAAACGGCAATAAAAGAAGAAAATGCGCGCTTTATGGCCGGTGTTTATAAATGGATGACTTTTGGCATTTTACTTACAGGTGCTACAAGTTATTACGTTTCTCTCAAACAGCAAATTGTCATGGTCATTGCAACTAATCCATTTGTATCTATAGGCCTTATTCTGGCGCAGGTTGGAGCAGTCATTTTTCTTAGCGCTATGATAGAACGAATAAATGCATTCATGGCAACACTTGTTTATTTACTCTATGCCTTTTTTACTGGGCTCACTCTTTCTGTGGTCTTTTTAATTTATACACAAGAGTCTGTCCAAGAAGTCTTCTTCATTACCTCCTTTTGTTTTGCCGGTTTATCTCTATTTGGCTATGTCACTAAGAAAGACCTCGGCCCTGTCGGAACCTTTTGCCATATGGGTCTATGGGGAATTATCGGGTTTTATGTTCTTAGTTGGTTTTTTCCTTCTCTCATAGGAGGAACAATGGATATAGTCGTATCGATCATTGGAGTTGGAATTTTTTCCGGACTCACTGCCTATGATACACAAAAAATAAAAGAATCAAATATTATTGGTAATGAAGGTTCAGAAGAGGACCACAAAGAGACTATTTTTGGTGCTCTAACCCTCTACTTGGATTTCATCAATTTATTTTTGTATCTTTTAAAACTCTTTGGCAGGAGAAGAGATTAACAGGCTTAAATATCTGAAATTATTACAATTTTTCCTTAATAATCATTAATTTAAGGATTTTGGACACTAAAAAATCAAATAAACTCCATTTACCCTTTAAATTATACTCTCTTAGTTAATTGTCATAGAAGTTTGTGAAAAGGGGTGATAGTGTGCTCAAGGTTTAGATTTAACGTACTTTTACTCAACTAAAAATAAGCCGAAAGAGCCTTTCAAAAAAGAAGTTAATTATGGAACAAAAAAAACAATACACTCTTGATTCAACAGTATATGTCGGGAACCTTAACTATAAAAGAGATCAAGAAGGTCTTAAGAAACTCTTTTCTAAATACGGAAAAGTCCAAAGCGTTAAACTCGTTATGGAATCAGGGCAAGATAGAAGTAAGGGTATCGCTTTTATTAAAATGAGAAAACCAGAACAAGCCCAGGGTGCTATAAAGGGACTTAATGGAGCCTTAGTTGATGGTAGGACCTTAAAAGTATCCCTCGCGCTTACCTCCGATTCCCCTAAAAAGCCGCTAAGAGATGAAAAGACCTTTTCCCAATCTTCTCAAGATGGCTTCGACCAAAAAGACAAGGAAATTAAACAAAAAAAGAAGAAAGTCAAAAAAGGTCTCAATGAACTTTTTGATTACTTAAAATCAAAGTCTTAAAAAATGCAATAGGGTTGATTTTTAATTCAAAAGGTATTTAAAAACTCACCCAAATGCTTTTTTTAAAGCTTCGATCCTTTTACTCCAAATCGTTTTACTAAGATCAGCATCAGGCGCAAAGTTTTCAGAAGCATGATAGGCACCAGGATAAAGGTGGAACTCTGTCGCAACCCCAGCTTGAAGAAGCCTTTGGACAAAGATAATATTTTCATCCCTAAATAAGTCTAATTCGCCGACATCAATAAATGTAGGTGGAAGTCCTTTCAGAGCAGTTGCCCTTGAAGGTGCCGCATAAGGGTCAGCATCCTTTCCTCCCAGATACCAATTCCAAGCTTCAATACTAGCTTCCCTATCCCAAATACCTATATCTACTATTTCATAACTGGAAGGCGTTTCATGCCGGTCATCAAGCATTGGGTAGATAGGCATTTGAAAAATTATTTCAGGTCCCCCCCTATCTCGTACCATCATAGATGTAGCAATGACCAACCCCCCTCCGGCACTTTGTCCATAAAGAGCAATTTTTGAAGTGTCTATTTTTAAACTCTCTTTTTGAGACTCAACCCATAAAAGACCGTTATAGCAATCATTTATTTGGGCAGGGTGAGGATCTTCGGGCGCCAAACGGTAATCAACAGAAACCACAACCACCCCAAGTTCTTCACTCAAGCGAGAAGCATTGGCATCATCATTTTCAGCAGTCCCCATAATCATCCCCCCTCCATGTATATAATAGAGGCAAGGAAGGGTTCCTTTTTTATCTTTTGGCCTGTAACTACGCAACTTTAAATCTTCACCACCATTCTTTCTTCTAGTAAAATGATTTTCACAAAGAATATTGGTGCTTGGAGGAAAGATGGCCTTCATCTTTTGTACATTTTCATAAAGAAGTCTTCTTCTTTCATTAATGTCTTTAATACCATTAAGTCCTTTTGGTAAATTTTTTTTAAAAGCTTTTAAGGCCCTATTTGATTTGGGGTCAATCCTTTTTTCAATACTCATTTTTGCATCCTAAAAATTAACTTTTTTCACAATTATAAAATTTTTATACCTAATGACAAACTTTGAATTATTCCCTAGAAGGACTCCTGGAAAAAAGCCTTAACAGTTTAAAAAAGGAGCCAACTCAATAAAATAGGCATTCTTTTTCCAAAAAATTTATCTAAAGTAATAAAAACTCAAAGGACCTTTAAATAAGCCAAGGAATTGAGTTCAAAAATAGGAGAAAACTACAAATCTTACATTTTAGCTTGAACTAAAGGCCTTTTTAACCTAAAAGTGCAAAATATCTCATGAAACATGGTTTTTAGGGGCCTGTATGACAAACAACGACATTTTAAAAAAACTTAGGATAGCCTTGTCCTATAGAGACACCGATATATTAGAAGTCTTAAAATTGGTAGATTTTCATATGACAAAATCTGAGTTATCGGCCATCTTCAGAAAAGAGGACCATCCAAACTATAAAGAATGTGGTGATCAACTCTTGAGAAACTTCTTAAATGGTCTTATCATCAAAAAGCGGGGAAAAAGAAAAGAATAGTTGTAAACTCGCTCCACTTCACTGATGCCTTTAGTCTTTTCTGCACCAAAAGTTGATAAATACCCAATAAAATATATCATTTTTATTGCCCGAAAAGTACTTGAGGAATTGAATTTTGCCATTTGAATGATCTTATTCCTTTCTTTTTTACCAAATAAATTTGAAAGAAGTTTTAAAAAAATTAATTAAAGAATTTCTTTCATTAATCTAAATCAAGTGTTTAAAAAACCGTTAAATATTCATGTTTAAAAGATTAAAATTACATTTCCTAACCTCTATACTTCTAATGGTTTCAAGTGGAATTCCCTTTGGGTATGCAAAAGATCAGACTTTAACCATAGGAAAGGTGGAAAAGGGTAAAATTGATTTAAGTATTGAAGATTTGAAAAAAGAACAATCAATTTCTTTAGAGGGAGATTGGTTATTTTTTTGGAACGAACTTCTCCCCCCCAAAAATGAAAAAATTGAAAAGAGGTTAAGAGATAGCCATCTCATTAAGATTCCAGGTGCGTGGAGTGCCGGAAAAGATAAAGATTTAAAAAACTTTAAAGATTATGGATATTCAAGTTATGTCCTGGAAGTCAAGGGGATCCCCAAAGATACAAAATTAAGCTTAATGGCAACTGAGATTTCATCAAGCTATAAAATAATGATTGTTTATAAAAATGGTTACGAAGACTTAGGAGGTCTTGGAAAAGTTGGGAATAAAATTAATAACTCCACTCCACAAAGTGGGCAGTTTTTTAATGATTTTATTTTAAAAGAAAAAAGTTTCAAAATTTTAATCCACGTATCAAACTTCTATCATCGAGATGGTGGCCCTTTAAAAACAATAAAAATAGGCCTTAAAAACGAACTAAAGAAACAATTTGATACCAATAACCATGGATCTTTTTTCATCTTAGGTGTTTTTCTAATTATGGCGATAAACCATTTAGGAATATTCTATCAAAGAAAAGAAGACAAAGAGAGTTTATGGTTTGCTTTATTTTGTTTAACAATGACAATTCGTTATCTTTCAATTAATTCATATTTTGATGTTTTTTTTGAAAATCCAGGGATCTTTGCCTATGCCCTTGGAAAAAAACTTGAATATCTTACTTTTTTCCTTATCGGACAAACTTTTTTGACATTTTTAAAATGTATTTTTGAAAATTATTTTAGTAATATTTTATTAAAGTGGTATTGGAGGCTTGGTCTTTTACTTTCGGCAATCACAATTTTGACACCAGTTTCCTTTTTTACACGTTTAACTGAAGCTTACCAGTACATTATAATCTTAATATCATTTTATCTTCTGTTCCAAATGACAAGGGCCTCAATAAAAAATATTCCTTATTCAAGAATTTGTTTAAGTGGAAATATTATTCTTATTTTTGGAGCTATTTATGATATTTTAGTAGCAAGACAAATGGTTCCACCACCTGGAATAAGCCTTTTCACAAGCAGTATATTTGTCTTTATCCAAAGTTATATCATTTCGAAGAAATTTTCCTATGCCTACCAAAGAGCAGAGACATTAAATAATGAGCTAGAAGATAAAATCGAGAAAAGAACAAAAGAAATATCAGGTCTTCTAAATAATTTAGAAAGTTCTATTTTTTATGTGGGAAAAGATTTGAAGGTTACGCCTCCTTTTTCATCGTACTCAGAAAAATTATTTAAAAAAGACATTAAGGGTAAAAGTGTATTTGAATTTTTATTTATAAGCTACCAAAAAGGCTCAAGAAAATTTGATGAAGTTTTATTGAGTTTTAAAAGTGTTTTTGGAGATGATGAACTTAACTATTCTTTTGTTGAAGTTAACTTTCCGCAATCTATAATATTTGCCGATAGTGAAAGACCTGAAGGAAGGACATTAAAAATTTCTTACTCACCTATATTTAACAAGCAAAAAAATGTTGAAAAATTAATGTTTATTGTTGAAGACATATCAGACTTTGAGAAATATTATCAGGAAGCAAAAAAAGACCAGCAAAGCTATACTTTCATGAAAGAGATCTTAACGATAAAAGACAAAGAATCGGTTATATTGGATTTAAAAAATAGTATCCAAGCTAGTATTGAAGAACTTGAATTCTTTTTATCTCCACTATGTGAGGCAGATGGAATACCTCAACATATGGAAAGATACAAAGGGTTTATAGATAAAGTCAATATCAAGACTAAAAGTATGAAATCTCTGAACACAAAAATACACACAAAAGCAGCAGAGTTTGACTATACATCAATAAAAGGTGAAAAAGATTATGGAAAAAGAGAAAACACAAAGGGAATTAATCATAGGGTTGAAATAACAAACAAATTAATAGACATCTTTGATTATATTTTACTTTACCGAAATGTTATGAATCTCTTCTCCCCAATTGAATTAGATTTTTCCTTTGATAGTAAGATCGAGGAAAAAATTAAAGATTTGAAGATTTTATTATCTAATTTGTTTCAAAAAACATTCCTAATCCAGGACTTAAATCTTATTGATAAGACAAAGCTTGCAAGGATGGCACTTTTAGCAAAAACATACCCAGACTTTGACCATACCATAAATTTAATCACTCTTAGGACCAGTTATATTTCGTTGTT